>Ga0207671_10000619_pt1 | contig 46850 bp, 41 predicted proteins | sample KBSC24metaG_FD_184352 | JGI IMG/M metagenome (GOLD analysis project Ga0207671, IMG submission 184352) | Corn rhizosphere microbial communities from Kellogg Biological Station, Michigan, USA - KBS C2-4 metaG (SPAdes) (version 2) | ecosystem: Host-associated > Plants > Roots > Rhizosphere > Soil...
CCTCGTCCACAGCCGCCTCGTCCACTGCTGCCTCGTCCACCGCCGGGTCCAGCGGTTCGTCATCGTGCCCGTCGGCACCAGCGTCATCGTCAGCGTCGTCGAGCAAGGCCTCGTCGATCGGCTCCCCGAAAGGCGGCGGCATCTCAGCCTCGTCAATGGGCTCCCCGACCGGCGGCGCCTCGCTCGGCCCCGGCGCCGCCACCAACTCCACGCCCTCGGTGCGTGCGGCCGCCACGGCCCACTCGCCGAGCAGCGCGCGGCCCCGCTGCTGCCAGTCTGCGCCGTACGCCGCCGTCGCGGTCGCCGTCACCTCGTCGAGGAACGCGTGCGGCGAGTCCGCTCGGCGCGCGGCGTCCGGGGCCAAGCCGCGCTGCGCCACCGTGCGCAGCTCCGGCGGGGCGAACTCCGCGATGACCTCCGCGTACTCGTGCAGGGCCGCGAGGTCGTCGCGGGTGGCGGCGACGAAGGGGCTCTCGTTCGTGAGGCATTCGAAGAACACCGCCGTCGCGCTGAAGACGTCCGCACCGGCGCTCGGCGCCGCGCCCTTCAGCCGCTCCGGCGCCAGATATGCCGGGGAGTTCGGGACGAATCGCGCCTCCGGCCCCCCGAAATCGGTCAGGGCCAGTCCGCCGGAGCCGTCCACCCGCACGTGCTCCGGGCACACGTCGCCGTGCACCACAGCCAACGTGACCAGCATCCCGGCCAGCACCGAGGCCGCGGCCTCCGGCGCCATCGCCCCTGACTCCCGCAGCACCGCGCGCAGCGACACGCCCTCGACCAGCCCGTTCCTCACGCCGCCTGTTTACCGGATTGCGGGCCGCCACCACAACGTCTGACCGAAGTGGCACGTCACAGACCCCGGCGGTGAGCGGCAAGATGCGCGAGCCGCCTCGCCGAGCGTGCGCGAGCGCGGGAAGAACACGCCGAAAACTCGGATCGGCGCCCCTTACCTCAGGACGCTGACCTCCACATAGTTACGCCGTCCGAGGTGCGGCTCGTCCACCAGACGCAGCCGCTCGACCCGCAAGCGGTACAGACTCGCCGCTCCCGTTCCGTCCAGATATGCGGCGCGTACTTCCGGATCGCCCCCGAACGCCGGGAACCGCCCCCGGTACGCCTCGAACGCCGCCTCCGCCTCCGCCCCGACGACCGCGCCGCACTCGCCGTGCGCCTGCATCCCGCGCAGCCCCTCGCCGAACTCCGGCGGCGGCAGCCAGATCGCCGCCGCGGCCTCGGCGCGCGCGGAGGAGTTCCGGCCGTGCCGCGTGCTCGGCTCGCTGACGAAGAAGAGGTCGAACTCGCCCCCCAGTGCGAAGAACGCCATGTTCACGTGCGGGGTCCCCGCGGCGTCGGCGGTGGCCAGCGACAGGACCGTCGTCGCGGCGGCGATCGCCTCGATGCTGGCGGAGATGACGGATGAGGGCTGGTCGGTGCCTTCGAAACCCACGGAGAGCGCCACGGCCCGGAACCTGCCCGTGGCGCCCCGGGGGCAAACCGTCACAAGGTGATCGCGGTGAGCACGAGCCCTGATTCGATCGTCCAGCGACCCGACATGTGCGTGATCGGCGCGCCGGTCTGCAGGATCCGCGCCGAGAACGTGCCGGACATCCCTTCGTCCGGCACGAATTCCACCGACGCCTCCCCGAACCCCAGCCACCGCCGGGCCACCGGGAACCACGCCTTGTACACCGACTCCTTGGCGCTGAACATCAACCGGTCCCACCGCACGTCCGGACGTTCCTTCGCCAGCGCGGCCATCACCGGCATCTCGTCGGGCCGCGCGATGGTGTCGTAGACGCCCTCCGGCAAGGGCCCGTGCGGCTCGGCGTCGATCCCGATGCCCGTGACGGCCTCGGAACCGGAGCGGTCGAGGCCTCCGGCGCGCTCGGCACCCCCGGCCGTCTCAGCACCCCCGGCCAGCGCGACCGCCGCCGCCCGGTACCCGCGGCAGTGCGTCATGCTCCCGACGACCCCCGCCGGCCACAACGGCTCCCGGTTCCCGCCGGTGCCGATCGCCACCGGCGGGAATCCGAGCCGGGCCAATGCGCCGCGCGCCAGATGCCGCGTGGTGATGTACTCCAGGCGCCGCTTCTCGACGGCTCTGGCGATCACCGATTCCTCTCCGGGCATCAACACCGCGTCCTCGGGGTCGCCGAAGCACTCTTCGACCGCCACACCGGGCGGGAGCAGATCCGACAGCACGCCGCGCAACTCCGTTCGCATCGGCCTTCCTCCATCCGCTACGACCAGGGGATCAGGTCTGCGGATTCAAGGTCAACCCGTAATAGTTGAAGATGTCGGTGGCCTCCGTCCAGAAGACCCCGGGCGTCCCGTCCCCGGGCGTGCCGTCCGACAGCAGCCCCCGCGCCTGCCGTACCCCGCCGGGCTCGACCGCGAACATCGTGGCGCCGCTGTCTCCGCCGGCCGCTCCCCAGCCGTTGTTCACCGCGTCGCCCCACACGCCGCGGGCCGTGTAGGACAGGCCCGGGCAGCCGGTGGTCGGACCGCAGTACTTGTCCTGGTCGGTCACCTTGATGTTGCACGGCGTCGGGTGCCCCATGTAGTACGACCGCTGACCGTCGTGGCAGACGTAGTCCCCGTTGTAGGAGTACGCGAAGCTGGTCAGCCGCAGCCAGCCGGTGGTGTCCGACTCGTCGGCGTTGTTGTTCGCGCCGTCGATGGTCTCGGCGTCCCACTCCTGCACGCGCGCGGTCACGGTGCCGACGTAGTGGCCCTCCAGCCCGTTCGAGTAGTCGCCGGGCGTCCCGGCCCGGGTGTAGACCTTGGTGCCGACGCCGAAGCAGTGCGCCGCGGTCACCATGATCGGGTGGTTGTCGGACTTGCGGACCGCGGGCAGGCCGGCGGTGCAGCCGTGCCCGGTGCCGCTGCCGGTGATCGCGTCGCCGCCGATGAACGGCGAGCTGTCCTCCCACTTCGTGTTCGACCAGGACTTGGCCTGCAGCGTGTGCCCCTGCCGGAAGACGAGCGGCACACCGAGGGAGGCCGTCAGGCTCGGCGCCGCCGGCGCTCCGGCCACGGCGGGCACCGCCGCCCGCAGGGCCGCCGGGGCCGCCGCCGGATCGTCCACGTCGAGCTCCAGTCCGGAGGCGTCCGCCGCCGGCCCGACCATGTCGACGTGCACCGGCAGCTTCCCGGCGTCGGCCAGGGCCACCACGTGCCGCGCGGCGGCGTCCAGCGCGGCGTGGGTGGCGGCCGCCTTCTGGAAGCGGATCAGGGAGCTGTCGACGGTCGGGTCGACGGCCCGCGCCGCCGCCAGCACCCGGGCGGCCTGCCCGGGATCGGTGAGGTAGACGGTCACGACGTCCTGCCCGGCGTCGATCGCGAGGTTGCCGTAGACGTCGGCGGCGCCGCCGCGCCCGGCGGCGCCCACGGCGTTCGCGGCGGCGCGCAGCGGAGCCAGGCGCACGGCCTGCGCGTCCGGGCTGAGCGCGGCGACCTGGGCGTCGGTGAGGACGCGCGCAGTGGTCGAGGTGGATATGGCGGCCGCGGACCCCTTCGTCCCGGCCTGGGCGCCGTCGGGGACCGCGACGGCGGCGGCGAGCAGTCCGGCGGCAAGCGCCCCGAGCCGCACGGCGGTGGCTTTTCTCCTCATGGGGGAGAGCTCCTGGGTGTGGAGGTGGGTAAGACAGCCCGGAGCCTAGCCACGTTGTCAGCCTTCTGAGAGCGTTCCGCCGGGCGGCGGCGTTCCGAGAACGTTCCGAGTCGCCGCCGCCCAGCTCGGTGCTACGGCCGGTGGGGCGGCGACACCGTGCGCGCCGGGTCCCGCACGATGTGCGAGCCGAGGGCGGCGTCGATCGCCTTCATCACGTCCTCGGGCAGCTTCACCCCGGCCGCCTTGACGTTCTCGGCCACCTGCTCCGGCCGCGAGGCGCCGATGATCGCCGCCGAGACGTTCGGGTTCTGCAGCACCCAGGCCACGGCCAGCTGCGCCATCGACAGCTCCACCGATTCCGCGATCGGCTTCAGCTGCTGCACCGCCTCCAGCAGCTCCTGGTTGCCGACCAGATCGCGCATGAAGCCGGCACCGGAGTTCTCGTCGGTGGCCCGTGAGCCGGCCGGCAGTTCGGCGCCGGGCAGGTACTTGCCGGTCAGGATGCCCTGGGCGATGGGGGACCAGACGATCTGGCCCAGGCCCAGCTCCTCGGAGACCGGGACCACCTCGGCCTCGATGACCCGCCACAGCATCGAGTACTGCGGCTGGCTGGAGATCAGCTGGATCCTCAGCTCGTCGGCCAGGGCCTTGGCGGCGCGGATCTCCGAGGCCTTCCATTCGGACACGCCGATGTAGAGCGCCTTGCCGGAGTGCACGACGTCGGCGAACGCCGTCATCGTCTCCTCCAGCGGCGTCGAATAGTCGTACCGGTGCGCCTGGTAGAGGTCGACGTAGTCCGTCTGCAGCCGCTTCAGCGAGCCGTTGATGGACTCCATGATGTGCTTGCGCGACAGGCCGCGGTCGTTGCGCCCCGGGCCGGTCGGCCAGAAGACCTTGGTGAAGATCTCCAGGCCCTCGCGCCGCTCGCCGGTCAGCGCCCGGCCCATCACGGCCTCGGCGCGGGTCCCGGCGTACACGTCGGCCGTGTCGAAGGTGGTGATGCCGGCGTCCAGAGCGGCGCGCACGCAGGCCAGCGCGGCGTCCTCCTCCACCTGCGAGCCGTGGGTGATCCAGTTGCCGTAGGCGATCTCGCTGATGATCAGGCCGGAGCGCCCGAGATGACGGAATTCCATGGCCCCAGCCTACGACCCGTCGGTAAGGGGCGACTGGGCCGTCCGGCTAGAACTTCTCGCCGCGCTTGAGCCGCGGCTTGGGCAGCCGCCACTTGCGGAACTGCATCGACCGCATGAGCGAGTACCAGCCGATGCGGCCCAGGTCGGCGTTCGGGAAGCGCTTGCGCGCCTCCTTCTTCACCCCGCGCACCAGCAGGATCGAGTCGAACACGATCGCCACCAGCATCACCAGCCACAGCACCACCGACAGCAGCGCCACGGACGGGACCGAGGCAACCACGAACAGCAGCACGGCGAAGACGATGAAGAACTCGGCGATCCGGAAGCGGGAGTCGACGTAGTCGCGGGCGAACTGCTTGACCGGCCCGCCGTGCTGCCGCTCGGTCGCCGCGTCGAAGTCGCGCTGGCGCGCCTCGCGCTTGGCCCGCTTGGGATCGGAGCTGATCCCGGACAGCCGCTGCTTGCGGGCCTGCTCGGCCTCGCGGCGGGTCGGCGTGGGACGGTTCTTCTTGGCCTGCGCCTCGTCCAGCAGGGAGAGCTGCTCCTGCTCGGAGGCGGCCTGCTCGGCCTCATCGGTGGATTTCTGCTTCCGGAACACGCACATGACTCTAAGGCCACGGCCCCGCGACGACGAAGCCGAGGTCGGGTCGGGCCGCCGCCATGACGTCCGGCACCGGTGAAGCCATGACCTTCAGTAGGTGCCGGGAAGGGGTGGCGCGCCGTATGGTAAGTCCTGACCAGGACACCATCGTTGGACGACATTCAGGGCGATCCGCCAGGCGGGTCGCGTCGGACACATGAAGACGTGAAGGGGGCGCGGCAGAGCCCATGAGTGGCGTCATGAAGCGCATGAAGTTGATCTTCCAGGCCAAGGCCAACAAGGCGCTGGACAAGTACGAGGACCCGCGCGAGACGCTCGACCTTTCGTACCAGAAGCAGCTCGAGCTGCTGCAGAAGGTGCGCCGGGGCGTCGCCGACGTGGCCACCTCCCGCAAGCGCCTGGAGCTGCAGATGAAGCAGCTGCAGGATCAGTCGGACAAGCACGAGACCCAGGCCCGCCGCGCGCTGGAGGTCGGCCGCGAGGACCTGGCCCGCGAGGCCCTGTCCCGCCGCGGCGGCATCCAGCAGCAGATCACCGACCTGCAGACCCAGTACGCGGCGCTGCAGGGCGAGGAGGAGAAGCTCACCCGGGCCTCCCAGTCGCTGCAGGCCAAGGTCGACGCCTTCCGCACCAAGAAGGAGACGATCAAGGCCACCTACACCGCGGCCGAGGCGACCACCCGGATCGGCGAGGCCTTCTCCGGCATCTCCGAGGAGATGTCCGACGTCGGCATGGCGATCCAGCGCGCCGAGGACAAGACCCTGCAGCTGCAGGCCCGCGGGTCGGCCATCGACGAGCTGCTCGCCTCCGGCGCGCTCAACGACCCGACCGGCATGGCCAAGGACGACATCACCACCGAGCTGGAGCGCCTGTCGTCCGGCTCGGACGTCGACAACCAGCTCGAGGCCATGAAGCGCGAGCTGTCCGGCGGCCCGTCCGCCAAGCAGATCGAGGCCGGCAAGAACGTCGGGAACGCGTCTAATCAGGGCGTGTCGGACGCTGAAGAGGTCATCGCCCGGGGGCAGAACACAGAGGGAGAGGCGCGATGATCGTCCGCATTCTCACCGAGGGCCAGCTGGAGGTCCCGGACAGCTCGATCGAGGAGCTGAACGCCCTGGACACCAAGGTGCTGGAGACCTGCCAGGCCAAGGACGAGGCGGCCTTCAAGCAGGCGCTGGACACGCTGCTGGAGCGGGTGCGCGAGATCGGGACCCCGATCCCGCTGGACCGGTTGGTGGAGAGCGACTTCGTGCTCCCCATGGCGGACTCCACGCTGGACGAGGTCGAGGCGATGATGTCCGACGAAGGGCTCATCCCCGGCTGATCCCCCTTGCTTTCAGGGAGCACAGCCGCGAGCACTGCCGGGAGCACAGCCCCCGGCTGGTCCTCGACCGCCGCCACCCCGGACGCCGGTGTCCCCGGCCCCGGTGTGGCGGCGGTCTCTTTCGCCGGCCCGGGCCGGCGCCCCGGGAACCTCCGGACGGCGTTCGGCGTTGCACCGGATAACCGCTAGATCCACCGCTCCACCTAGGCCCGACAGGGAGAGACCACCAGTGGCAAGGACCCGTTTCGCGCCGGACCGGCAGCTGACATCGCGGATGGTCATCGTGATGTTCCTGCTGGGCCTGGTCTACGTCGCCGCGATCGGCGTGGCGGTGGCCCTCGCCCCCAAGGGCCTGCTGCCGATCCTCATCATCGTCATCGGTGGGTTCTTCTTCGCGCAGTGGTTCCTGTCCGACAAGATCGCGCTGTTCTCGATGAACGCCAAGCTCGTCGGCCCGAACGACTCCGCCGAGGCGCACCGGCTGCACGCCGTGCTGGACCGGCTGTGCGCGCTGGCCGACATGCCCAAGCCGCGGGTCGGCCTGGTGGACACCGACGTCCCCAACGCCTTCGCCGCCGGCCGCAGCCAGAAGAACACCGTGGTCTGCGCGACCACCGGCCTGATGCGCAAGCTCCCGGACGACCGCGAGCTGGAGGCGGTGCTCGCCCACGAGCTCTCGCACGTGGCGCACAAGGACGTCGCGGTGATGACCATCGCCTCGTTCCTGGGCATCCTGTCCGGCCTGATCACCCGCATCACCTTCGAGATGGGCCTGTGGGGCGGCTTCTCCGACCGCGGCCGCGACAACGACGAGGAGAGCCCGGCCGCCGTGCTGTTCTTCGTGATGATCGTCTCCGCCCTGACCTACCTGCTGTCCTTCCTGCTGATCCGCAGCCTGTCCCGCTACCGGGAGCTGGCCGCCGACCGCTCCGGCGCCCTGCTCACCGGCAACCCGTCGGCGATGAGCAACGCGCTGGGCCGGATCACCGGCGACATGGCCATGATCCCGACGCAGGACCTGCGCAAGCAGCAGGCGTTCAACGCGTTCTTCTTCACCCCGGCGATCCGCGGCGCGAGCGTGTCGAACCTGTTCGCCACGCACCCGACGCTGCAGGTCCGCCAGGAGAAGCTGGCGAAGCTGGCCGTCGAGCTGGGCCGCTGACGCCGAACTGGATACGCGGCAACACCCCCGCGCCTGTCGGACCCCGGGCTTTCCACGATGCGAGCCGTATGCGTCCGACAGGCGTCGCGGCTGTCCGCGCCGGGAAGGATCCCGGTTAGTCACGGGGATCTGCACAAGTCGATCACGATAAGCGAACGGACCGCGGGACCTCCCGCGGCGACCTCCGGACACAAGGCAAGCTGGTAGCCATGGGATTCCTGGACACGCTGCTCGGTCGGACCAAGCCGGTCAAGCCGGACCTCGACCAGCTCTTCGGCCTGCCGTCGGCGGCCCTGACCCTGCAGGCGGCGACCAACTTCCGTCCCACGGGGCTGGGCTCGGTGTGCTTCAAGCGCGCCGAGGGCCGGGCCTTCGACGACGTCGAGTCGGACATCACCACGCTCCTGGCGGCCGGCAACGGCCCGAAGGTCGAGGCGCGCGACGACTCCTACGGCTACACCTGGCTGGTCTCGCACCACGAGCCGGACGACACCGCCGGCCTGGTGACCGATCTGCACGCGGTGAACAGCTCGCTGCAGGACACCGGCTTCGGCCCGCAGCTGCTGTGCTCCCTGGTCTCCTTCACCGACGACCGGGACCGCCGGCTGGCGCTGGTGTACCTCTACAAGCGCGGCACGTTCTACCCCTTCGCCCCGCAGGCCGGCGAGCAGCGCGACGGCGCGCTGGAACTCCAGATCAAGGCCCTGCTGGGAAACGACCTGCGTCTGGAGCAGGACCTGAGCCGCTGGTTCCCGGTCTGGGGCGCGCCGGGCCTGTAGGCGTAAACGGGTTGGCTGTCTCAGGAAGTTGTGACACGGTTGTTGCTCCGGTCACCGGACCGTGACCGAACGACTCCTCCGTTGGTAGTAGCCTTTGCGCGTGCACGGCGCTGGGTTGTCTTGGAACCAGGGCGCCCACACAACGGTCGGGTCTGGTCACGGCGAGCGGACGAGAAGACTTGCGTTTCGATCAACTTCAGGCTGGTTCAGCCGGATCCGGCGTGCGCGCCGAGGGGCTGGACGGCGAGGGGCCGAGAGCTCAGGGGGCGGCAGCTGTGGGGGCTTCGGGCGGCGACGGCGCGCAGGACGCGGCCGACGGGGCTCCGATATCGAGCGAGGGCGCGATATCCGCGGACGGCTCCGCGGCATCCGCCGAGAGCGCTCAGTCCGTCGCGGACAACCCGGCTCCGCAGAGCACTGCGGTGGCCGTCGCGACACCGGTGTTCGCCATCGGCGACATCATCCGTTCGGCCGCTGATCAGGCCGCGGCCACCTGGAAGACCGCGGCCGTGCCGCCGCAGCGGCGGGAGAGCCCCGCGACGCCGTTCCGGGCGATCGAGGTGCCGACGGCGCAGCTCCAGCTCCCGGCGGCCCCGGTGCCCGCGCGGGCACCCGCGGCGCTTGAGCCCGCACCCGCCGAGCCCGAAGCCACCGCGCCGCCCGCGGCCGAGACCCCGGCTGTCACAGCCTTGGTGGAGCCTCCTGCGATCGCCCCGGCGGGCGAGGCTGCCGGTTTCGACGAGGCTCCCACGCGCCTCAACCCCATCGTCACCGAGTCCTCGGCCTCTGCGATGCGGACCGTCGGCCTCGACGCCGGGGCCGACATCGTCCCGGCCGCCGATGACGTCGATGCCGCCGACGACGGCGTCGGCACCGGGGCTGGCAGCCGGGCCGACGACGACACCCACTGGCCCGGCGCCCGCCGCCAGATAGCGCTGCTGACGATGATCGTCAGCGTCCTGATCCTCGCGGTCCTGCTCGGCCACCGCTTCGTCCCCGACGTGCTCGGCTTCGGCTCCCTGATCGACACGGTCCTGCCCTGGACCTTCGTGCCGCTGCTGCTCGCCCTGCCCGCGGCCGTGCTCAGTCTCAAGAAGTGGACGATCGGCGTCTGCCTGCTGACCTGTGCCGTCTGGACCGGCGACTTCGCCCCGACGCTGCTGCACAGCGGCGGCTCGGGACCGGCCGACATCAGGGTGCTCAGCCAGAACGTCTCCTCCGGCGACGACACCGCCGCCCCCGACCTGTCGGGGGTGGCCCGGCTGGCCGAGCAGCGCGGCGCCGACATCGTGGTGCTGCAGGGCCTGTCGAAGGACGTCGAGCAGGCCGACCAGGCCGCGCCGGCCCGCTACGCCTACCACATGGCGATGTACGAGTTCGTGGTCTGGTCGCGCTTCCCGATCGCGTCCAGCCAGCCGGTGGACCTGGGCAGCGGCCGTCCGTCCGACGCGAGCCAGTCCGCCGCCGCGGCCGCGGAGAGCTCTTCGGGCTCCTTCGGCGGGCTGCTGCGCTTCACGGTGAACGTGGACCAGAACCGGCAGGTCACCGTGTACTCCGTGCACCTGCCGCAGCCCTCGCTGTCGCACGACGGGTTCGGCGTCGCCCGCAACGGCGCGCTGGAGCGGCTGGTGGACGACGTGCAGGCGGAGAAGTCGCCGGACCTGATCGTCGTCGGCGACCTGGACGTGGCGCAGACCGACCGGGCCATGCGCCCTCTGCTGGGCTCCTCGACCGGGCTGGTCTCCGCGCAGGCCAAGGCCGGTGCCGGGTTCGGCTTCACCTGGCCGGCGACGTTCCCGGTGGTGCGGCTGGACGACGTGCTGACCCGGGGGCTGACCCCGGTCGCCAGCGTCGTGCTCCCGGCGGTGGGGCCGCACCAGGCGCACCGGCCCATCGAGGCGGACCTGAAGTTCTGAGCTGGAGCGGAGCTCCGGGCCGAAGAGCGGATCAGCGCGGCACACCGGTTAGGGGTTGTCCCCTAATCCTTGAGCCGCGCTGAGGTTTTTCGGCCTTTGAGCAGGCATTGTTCCCGATTTGAACAGGGCTTGCCTGAGGTCGTGCCGCCTTGGATCTGTGCGGCAGATCCGTGCGGCCGGCGGCACCGGGCATTGCCGGCCGTCCCGAAGGGACGGCCGGCTGCGCCGTGCAGAGATGGCCCGAATGCGGAGCTCGCCCGGATCCGGGTCCGGGACGGAGCCGGGATCAGGCGGTGGCGGCGAGCAGCGCCTGGCGCTGCCGGTCGCCGAGGCCGCCGATGCGGCGGTTCTCGTCGATCTCCGCGTCCGCCATCAGCTTGGCCGCCTTGGCCGGGCCGTAACCCGGCAGCGCCTTGATGAGGGCGGTCACCTTCGTCTTCTTGACCATCTCCTCGCCCTTGGCCGCCCGGTCGAGCACCGCCTTCAGGGACAGCTTCCCGGCCTTGACGTCGGCCAGCATTTCCGAACGGGCACGGCGCACCTCCCCGGCCTTGGCCAGAGCGGCCGCGCGCTGCTCGGGGGTCAGTGTCGGAAGAGCCATGGAACTTCTCCTTGCCTAGTACGGTCACGGCCCGCGACGGCGCCGGAGCCGTGGCCCATAATGGCGGATCCCGGCGACAGATCACAGCTCAGGGGTGGGGGAACCACTCCATGTCGGCCGACGTGAGGCCGTTCGAGGCCTACCGAGGGGGCCGCGAATCGGGCGAAAGCGTCTCATTGGTGACCAACGCGCGGGTGATCCGCGGCACAGCCTTCGTTGACCCGGACGAGGCGCGTACCGCGTGCCCGGCGGGTAGCCGGAAGCGCGCTGGGGCGTTGCGGGCCTGCGCGACACCGGCTCCGACGGGGGCGCTCGCCAACGGTGCGAAAGCCTCCGAGCCCTGCGAAAGGGGCAGATCAAAGTATTCCGGCCGCGGGTTCGTCAGGGCCGCCGCGCCTGGTGCGGCGGCCGTCGCAAGACTCGGCGGCGGGCCGTTGCGCGGCTTCTGAGGGCTCGCTGAGGGGCCTGAGACGCCGGTCGGGTGTGGGAAGCCGGATCGGGGTCGCCAGAGGCCTGCGGAGGCGCCGGGGCGGGCGGTGCTCAGGGCCAGGTCGAGTGGCGTAAATACGACGTTTGGCCGAGGCTGTCGCATTCACCCGAACCGGTGACTACTTCAGGAGCGCCACGACGGTCCACAGGCCCGCCATGGACACGACCGTCGAGAGGATCACGGCGTTCCGGGCGAAGGCGGTGTCCAGGGCGTATTCGCTCGCGTAGATGAACACGTTCTGCGCGGTGGGCAGAGCGGCGCAGAGGGTGACGGCGAGGACGTCGTGGGCCGACAGGCCGAGGGCGTAGCGGGCCAGGAGGTAGGCCAGGACGGGCTGGAGGGCGGTTTTCAGGGCGAGGGACGTGAGGGCTTCGGCGAGAAGCGAGCTTCGCGTCCGTGTCTCGCTGAGCCCGGGACCGGCGGCCTTGTCGACGTGCAGTGACATACCGAGCGTGATCAGGGCTGTCGGAACGGCGGCGCCGCCGAGGAGGCTGAGCGCGCTGCTCACGTCGGCGGGGACGTGGACGTGCGTCCCGGAGACGAGCGCTCCGCACGCGGACGCGATGATGATCGGATTGTGGACCGGCAACAGGGCTATGCTCCGCAACCGCTGCCGCACTCCCGGTGCGGACTCGCTGCTCAACCCCATGAGCGTCAGCACGATCGGCGTGACGAGCACGGTGTTGAACAGGATCACGGTCGACAGGAAGACGGCGTTCCCCAGCACCTGGATCGCCACCGGGATGCCCAGATTCGCGGAGTTGACGTACCCGGACGCCATGCCGACCACCGCCCCGTCGGGGACGTCCCGCCCGAACACGCGCGTGCTCAGAGCCAGGCCGAGCCCGCAGGCGGCGAGCGAGCTGGCCCCGAAGGCCACGATCGAGGTGTTGGCCAGCGCGTGCAGGTTCGCCCTCGCCAGCATTCCGAACAGCGAAGCCGGCATCGCCACCCGGAACACGAACCGTCCCAGCACCGCCTCCACATCCGCGGCGCCCGCGCCGACGAGGTTGAACCGTGCGGTGAGGTAGCCGAGGGCGGTGAGCAACCAGATCGGTATGAAGGCGCTGAGCACGGCGCCACCGTACCGAGACGGGGAGCGGGCGGTGGCGGGGGTGTGGTAGGGATCGCTGGGCGGGTGCGGGCGCTACACTTCGGAGCCGGACGACTCCGCTTCGCGTGCGTGCTCCGCCAAAGTCGCCAGTGCTTGGGTGAAGCACTCCATCGGCGGCGTCACCAACCCCGCCCCGACCTGCCCGGTCCCGGCGATCCGTCCCGCCATGCCGGTGTTGATCTGCGGCAGCACGCCGGTCCGCACGACCCGCCCGGCGTCGATCGCCGTCGGCGTCCCGCGGAAGTCGAGCGCGGGCACCGTGAACGCGGGATTCTCGGCGAGCGTGATCTCGTACATCAAGCGCGTGGTCGCCACCGCGCTCGCGGCCGTGCCGCCGACGAGCCGCGCGATCGCCGGCGCGGCCGCCATCGCGAACCCTCCGACCCCCGCGGTCTCGGTGATCGCCGAGTCGCCGATGTCCGGGTTGGCGTCGTCGGCGCCGTATCCGGCCAGGAAAAGCCCAACGGGTGTGTTCGCCGGCGCGGTGAACCACCGATCGCCGGTTCCCGAGGTCTGGATCCCGAAGTCGGTCCCGTTGCGCGCCATCACGGTCACCACGGTGCTCCCCGGAACCCCGGCCGCCGCCTGCCCCGCGAGCTTGCACGCCGGCATCACGAGGTTGAGGAAGAAGTGGTCGTTCCCTGAGATGAACCGCACCACATCGGCGAACTCCCGGCTGTCCTCGCCGTTCTCGATCAGCGACGGCAGCAGCTCCCGCAGCAGCATCAGCGTCCCGGCCCGGTTCCGGTTGTGCCCCTCGTCGCCCATGTGCAGCATCTGCGCGATGATCGACTTCACGTCGACGGGTCCCCGCCGCCGCACCGCGCGCTGCAGCATCGGCCCCAGCACCCCGGCCATCCACCGCAACCGCTCGATGACCTCGGGCCCGAAGGCGCCGTATCGCAGCACCTTGCCGAGTCCTTCGTTGAGGCTGCACCAGGACGTGCCGCCTCCGGCCGGATCGCGGACCTCGAACAGCCACATGCTGGGCGAGACGACGCCCGCCATCGGCCCCACGCCGCCGCGGTGGTGGCAGGGGGTGAGTTCGGGGGCGATGTCGGGAGCGGCGCCGGGGCCCGCGCCGGCCCCGGCGCCGCCGAACCAGGCTTCAGCCGCTTCGGACGTCTCGCAGAGCCCTTCGAACAAGGCGGCGCCGATCAGCGCCCCCCGCAACGGCCCCGAAGCCCGCTCCCACCCGATCGGCGGCCCTGCGTGCAGAAACTGCCCCGCTGCCAGCCCGAGCACCTCGTGCGCCGGCCGCACGTCCACCAGCTCGCACCCGGCCGCGAGCATCTGCCGCACCGCCAGCGCGTTCGCTTCACCGCGGCGCCGATCCAGCGCGACATCGGCGAGGTCGCCCTCGGTTCCCGGCGGCGGCGGACGCCAGTCGACCCGCGTCACCGCCACTCCCTGCGCCGCGAGATCGTCCGCGAATCCCGCGATCCCCGCCGTGACGACCTTCATGGGCGAACCAGATTCTTCGAGCAGTGACATCGGCGTCCTGACGGTCGTAGTGATCAGTGGCCCGCGGCCAGCCGCGCAGCCGTCTCCGCGGCCTCAGCGTTCGACAAGAAGACCCAGGCCCCGGCCTCGGCCAGCGTCTCGGCCTGCCGTGCCAGCCCCTGCGGATCCCCGGCCGTCCCGCACAACGAGACGACCACAGCCATGTCGGGCCGCACCTTGCGCGCGGCCGTGATGGCGGCAGCGATCTCCGTCGCCGGATCGGCATGCGCGCCGCGCCCGAGCACCACGTCCAGCAGCAACACCCCGACACCGTCGTCCGCGGCCGCCTCGGCGACCGCGCGCAACCGCAGCGTGTTGTCGATCATCGGATGCGGCCGTCCGCGGGTGTAGGCGTCGTCGCCGAAGTCGGTCAGGTCGAAGGCGAAGCGCCCGCGGGCCCGTGCCAGCACGACCGCGGCCTCGCTGCGCAACGTGCCGCCGCTGAACAGCCCGCGCACCGTCGTGCCGGTGCTCGCCGTCACGCCCGCGGTCGCGGCCGAAGCCCACTGCGGCCACGGTGCGGGCGCTTTGCGCCCGACCGCGGTCAGAATCCGCTCCGCCGCCTCGGTCAGCGTGGGATGCCCGTCGCTGACGAACGCGAAGTGCACCGGCTTGCCGAGGTTCGCCGCGTGCGCCTCGATGCGGGCGGCGACGGCGGGGTGGGGCGGCTTGCTGACCACCACGATCAGTTCCGTCTCTTCGTCGGCCGCGAGGGTTGTCAGCGCGGCCAGGGTGGAGCGACCCGCCACCTGCTCGCTCAGGTCGCGGCCGCCCACGCCGAGGCAGTGGCGGATGCCCGTGCCGGCGGCGTCGAGGAGTGCCATGAGCTCCTGGGCTCCGGTGCCCGAGGCCGCCACGAGGCTGATCGGGCCCGGGCGCGTCACGTTCGCGAAGGCCAGGCCGGTTCCGTGCAGGACGACGGTGCCGCAGTCGGGGCCCATGACCAGCAGGCCGCGTCGTAGTGCTTCGTCCTTGAGGCGCACTTCGCAGTCGATGGGGACGTTATCGCTGAAAATAATCGGTGACGCGCCGTATTCCAGCGATTCCATGGCCTCCACGACGGAGGCGAGACCCGGTGTCGAGATCAGGGTGACGGTCGCACCCGTTCGGCCCAGCGCGGCCGCCGTGGTGCGGGGCGAGAACCGGTCGGCCCGCGCATGCCCGGGTGCTGTGATGGAGCTCCCGGCCGGAGTGAGCGAACCCGCCAGGGCGTCCAGCGCCGCCGCCTCCGCGTCCGCGGAACCGCAGGCGAAGGCCACGACCAAGTCGGCCGGCCCCGCATCCTCCAGCGCCGGGTACCCCAGCTCACCCAGCAGCGCGACGTTCAACTCCGTCGCCATCGCCACCAGCACACGCTCGACCCCGCCGACGCCGCCGACGGCCCGCCCGGCGAGCATCAGCGTCACCGAATCGTGGTACTCGCCGCGCCGGACTTCGACGTGTTCGACCGTTCCGCCTCCCACTGGCACCGGCACCGGCATCGATCCTTTCCGCGAGGGCCTGTCGCGACGCTAGACCTCGGGGCTACTGTCCGGGCATGGGCAATCCTGACAAGGACGGCGCCAGAGCTTCGCAGATATCCACATCGCCAAGCCAGGCGACCGAGGCGAACGGGGGACAGAGGATGGCGGACCCGATGACGGAGTCGATCATGCAGCCGGTCGAGCAGCCGACGGAACACACGCCGGGGCGGCCGGCGGCGGTGAAGACCGACCGCCTGCCGACGGCCACCCCCATCGGCCTGACCGTCAGCCAGACCCTTGCCCTGCCCGCCCTGGCCGGCGCCCGCATCGTCGCCGGCCAGGCCGGCCACGACCGCGTGGTGGAGCGCGTCAACGTGATGGAGGTCCCCGACATCCTCCCCTGGGTCAAGCCCAAGGAGCTCCTCCTCACCACCGGCTACCCCCTGCGCCACTCGCCCTCGCCGCTCACGGACCTGATCGCCGACCTCGACCGCGCCGGCCTGTCGGCGATCGCGATCAAGCCCCACCGCTACCTCGGCGACCTCCCGCCCGAGCTCCTGGCCGCCGCCGACGCCCTGGGCTTCCCGGTGATCGAGCTCCCCGAGGGGGTGGCCTTCGACGACATCCTCACCGACGTCCTGTCCGACATCCTCGACCGCCAGTCCGCCGTCCTGGCCCGCGCCGACCACGTCCACCGCACGCTGGCCCAGATCGCGCTCGAGGGCGGCGGCCTGGCCGAGCTCACCGCCGAGCTGGCGAACATCCTCGGCGGCCCGGTGCTGGTCACCACGCCCGACGGCCGCGTCCTCGCCGAGTCCGGCGCCGAGGCCGTGCGCCACCTGCCCTGCTTCGACTCCACCCCCGGCCGCGAGGCGGACCCCGCCGACCACCGCCTGCGCACCGAGGCCGAGCAGTCCGGCCTGACCTCCCACCACGGCACCCAGCACGCCCTCGTGCCGATCCTCGCCGGCCGCGTCGACCACGGCCGCCTCGTCGCCTTCGCCGGACGCCGCGCCTTCGACGCCTCCGACGTCGCCGCCCTCGAACGCGCCGCCACCGTCGCCGCCCTCGCCGTGGTCAAGCAGCTTGCCGTGGCCGCGGTCGAGGACAAGTACCGTGCGGACTTCCTCCGCGACCTGCTGACCGGCCGCCTGGAGGACCCGCAGTCGGCCGCCGCCCACGCCGCGACGCTCGGCTGGGACATCGACCCGTCCCGCGCCCCGGCCTCGTCCGGCAACGGCACCGCCGGCGGCTCCGACCCCCGCCATCTGATCGTCCTCGTCGCCGAGCTCGATCCGGGCCAGTCCGTTCTCCCGGCCTCCCAGCACGCCCTGCGCCCCGCCCGCGAACGCTTCGCCGCGGCCTGGCAGACCGTCGTCGCCGCGCGCGACCGCACGAACCCGGTGGCCGGCTTCAACCAGGAGGTGGTCGTCGTCCTGAAGACCGGAGGAGACCCGGATCAGCAGGTCAGAAGCTTGATCGCGGAGGTTTCCGGCACCGGCGGAGGCGGACGCCGCACGTTCTCCACCGGCGTCTCGCGCCGCGTGGCCACCGTCGCCGGCCTGCCGGCCGCCTACGAGGAAGCCCGCCGCGCGGTCCGCATGGGACGCCGCCTCAACGGCCCCGGCTCCGTCGCGCACTTCGACGCCCTCGGCGTCTACCGCCTGCTGTCCCTGGTCCCCGACCCCGACGAGCTCCGCGATTTCGCCCGCCAGACGCTCAAGGGCCTGGCCGCCGACGGCGATCCCGACGCCGAGGACCTCCGCACCACGCTCGAAGTGCTTCTCGACACGAACCTGAACGTCGCCGAGGCCGCCCGCCGCCTGCACTTCCACTACAACACGCTGCGCTACCGCATCGGCAAGATCGAACGTCTCGTCGGACCGTTCATGGAGCGGCCCGATCTCCGCCTCGATCTGTCGGTCGCGCTCCGCATTCTTCACATGCGAGGTCTGTGACCCTCGCCGGGACGACGGCGCGACCTGCGAAATCGGTAACCTGTCACCCCTTGTGACGCCCGTCACAGCGTGGCTACAGTCCGCCCCATGACATTGGGCTGGCGGGTCGCATACGAAGGCAAGACTCCACCACCGGGCTCGGTCGTCCGTCCCGACGAGCGCCTGTCCTGGCCGCGCACGGTCGGCCTGGGCGCGCAGCACGTCGTCGCGATGTTCGGCGCCACGTTCGTCTTCCCCCTGGTCATGGGGCTGAATCCACAACTGGCGATCATGATGAGCGGGATCGCCACGATCTGCTTCCTGCTGATCGTCAAGAACAAGGTGCCCAGCTACCTCGGCACCTCGGCGAGCTTCGTCGGCGGCGTCGCGGCCATCCGCGCGCAGGGCGGCGACGACCAGCAGGTCACCGGCGCCATCCTGATCTCCGGCGTGGTGCTGCTCGCGGTCGGGATCCTGATCCACTTCCTCGGCGCGCAGGTCATCCACGCCGTCCTGCCCCCGGTCGTGACCGGCGCGGTGGTGCTGCTCATCGGCTTCAACCTGGCGCCGGTGGTGGCGGACGTCTACTGGCCGCAGGACCAGTGGATCGCACTGATCACCATGCTGTTCGCGATCGGGATAATGGTCGGGGCCCGCGGGTTCGTCGGGCGGATAGCGATCTTCGTCGCGCTGGTGTTCGGCTACGCCCTGTCCTGGATCGTCGACCGGATCTTCGGCAGGATCACGTCCTACGACGCCGGCGCCGGTCACGACACCACGCACTGGCGCGTCAACTTCGACGCCGTGAAGTCGGCCAAGTGGATCGGCTTTCCGAACAAGACCAGCGGCAGCGGCGCGCACCAGATCGCCGGCTGGCATTTCCCGGAGTTCAAGTGGGCCTTCATCCTGCTGGTCCTGCCGGCGGTGATCGCCCTGGTCGCGGAGAACACCGGGCACGTCAAGGCGGTCGCCGAGATGACCGGTGACGACCTGGACCCGTACATGGGCCGAGCCATCGCCGCCGACGGCTTCGGCACCGTGGTGGCCGGCACCTTCGGCGGCTCCCCGACCACCACCTACGCCGAGAACATCGGCGTCATGGCCGCCACCCGCGTCTACTCCACGGCGGCCTATTACGTCGCGGCGCTGGTGGCGATCCTGTTCGGCCTCTCACCGAAGTTCGGCGCCCTGGTCGCGGCCACCCCCGGCGGCGTCCTCGGCGGCATCACGGTCGTGCTCTACGGCATGATCGGCCTGCTCGGGGTAAAGATCTGGACCGAGAACCGGGTGGACTTCGGCAACCCGCTGAACCTGGTCCCGATCGCCGCCGGCGTCATCATCGGCATCGGCAACACGAGCCTGAAGTTCACCGACAACTTCTCGCTGTCCGGGATCGCGCTGGGCACCATCGTGACCATCCTCTGCTACCACGGGGCCCGGCTGATCGCTCCGCCGCACCTGAGGACCCCCGCCGCGGCCGTCGCGGACGGCCCAACGGAAGCGTCGGGGCCTTCTGGCGGGGTAGGAGGCAGGGAGGAACAGCGCTAGGCAGGCAGGATGCGGGCGAACACGTCCGGGACGAGGATTCCTTGGGCAAGTTCAGCCAGCGATCGCGGCGGCGTTCGGCAGAAGTCGACGTCGCCGCGGCCCTTTCGGCGAGAAGAGGATGCCTCCATGAAGCCCCCGCCGGTGATGTATCACGGCCCGGACACGGTCGACGAGGCCGTGCGGTTGTTGGCGGAGCACGGCGGACAGGCGAAGGTCCTGGCCGGCGGCCAGAGCCTGGTGCCGATGCTGAACATGCGGCTGACGGCGCCGGCCCGGCTGATCGACGTGAACCGGCTCGACGAGCTCGCGTACGTGCGCACCGACCTGGAAGGCGTCCGCGTCGGGGCCCTGGCCCGGCACGCGGACGTCGAACGCGCCACGCACGCCTTCGAGGCCGTCCCGCTGTTACGCCAGGCCGTCCGCACCGTCGCGCATCCGACGATCCGCAACCGGGGCACGACCGTCGGCAGCCTGGTGCACGCCGATCCGTGTGCCGAGATGCCCGCGGTCCTGGCGCTCCTCGACGGCGAGGTGCTGCTGCGCTCCGAACGCGCCGGTGAACGCGTCGTCAAAGCGGCCGACTTCTTCGTCGGGCCGATGGAGTCGGTCTGCCAGGAGGACGAATTGGCCGTCGAGGCCTACTTCCCGAAACCCAAGGGCCGGACCGGAACGGACTGGCGCGAGATGTCCCGCCGCACCGGCGACTACGCGATGTGCGGCGTCGGGACGGCGGTCCGTGTCGACGAGTCCGGCGGCGTGACGTCCGCGAAGGCCGTGTTCATCGGCATGGGCCCGGTCCCGTCGGTGATCGACGTGACCGGCGCCGCCGACTGGACCGCAGCCGCCGAGCACGCCGCCGACCGCCTCGATCCCGAGGACGACATCCACGCGAGCGCCGAATATCGCAGACATCTGGCACGCATCCTGACGGCGCGGTCGCTGAAGGCCGCGTACGAGGCGGTGGCACCGTGAGTGAGCACCTGCATCAGGTCACCGTCTCCGTCAACGGCGTCACCCGCCGCGGCGAGATCCCGGCCCGGCGCCTGCTGGCCGACTTCCTGCGCATGGACCTCGGCCTGACCGGCACCCACCTCGGCTGCGAGCACGGCGTCTGCGGTGCCTGCACGGTGCTGCTCGACGGCGTCCCGGTCCGGTCGTGCCTGATGTTCGCGGTCTCGGCCGACGGCCACGCGGTGACGACCGTCGAAGGATGCTGCGACCCCGGCGGCGAGCTCGGTCCGGTCCAGCAGGCCTTCCAGGAGTGCCACGGCCTGCAGTGCGGCTTCTGCACCCCCGGTTTCATCACGACGATCGCCGCCTACCTGGAGGAGAACCCGAAGCCCACCGAGGAGGAGGCGCGCGAGGCGATCGGCGGGAACCTGTGCCGCTGCACCGGCTATCAGAACATCGTCGCCGCAGTTCTCCGCGCTGCTGAAATTAAGCGAGAGCGGGAGGCGCCGCATGAGTGACAAGCTCGTGGGCCGGCCGCTGGTCCGCAAAGAGGATCCCCGACTTCTGAGAGGCGACGGCCGCTACCTCGACGACCTCGGCCGCGGCGCGCTCGCGGCGGCCTTCGTCCGCAGTCCGGTCGCGCACGCCCGGATCGCGGACATCGAGGTCGAGGACGCGCTGGACGTCGAGGGCCTCGTCGCCGTCTACACCTACGAGGACCTGCCGGGCCGTGTCGCCGAGCCGTTGCCGCTGTTGATCCCGCATCCCGATCTCACGCATCCCCGGACTCCGTACTGCCTGGCCAACGGCGAGGTGAACCACGTCGGCGAGGCCGTGGTGATGGTGGTCGCGACCGACCGCTACGTCGCCGAGGACGCCGCCGAGAAGATCAGGGTGACCTACGAGGACCTGCCGCCGGTCGTCACCATCGACCAGGCGCGGGCCGCCGAGCGGCTGGTGCACGAGGACGCCCCGGGCAACGTCGCGGCACGCAGCGTGCAGACCAACGGCAAGGGCGACGCGCACGAGGCCATCGCCGCCGCCCCGCACCGCCTCGCGCTGGACCTGCAGATCGAGCGCAGCGCCTCGATGCCGATGGAGGGCAAGGGCGTCCTGGCGCAGTGGGATCCCGATGACCGGACCCTGCGGGTCCACTCCTCGACGCAGACCTCCACGAGCGTCCGCCTGGCCGTGGCCGCGAAGCTCGAACTGCCGCCGGACCGGGTCGAGGTGATCACCCCCGACGTCGGCGGCGGGTTCGGGGTGAAGATCGTGCATCCCTGGCCCGAGGAGATCCTGGTGCCGTGGGCGGCGATGACGCTCGGCCGGGACGTGAAGTGGGTCGAGGACCGGCGCGAGCACTTCATCTCCAGCGCGCACGAGCGCGGGCAGCAGCAGCACGTCGAGGTCGGCTTCGACGACTCCGGCCGGCTGCACGGGCTCAGCGTGGAGATCTGGCACGACAACGGGGCCTATGTGCCCTACGGGATCATCGTGCCGATCGTGACGTCCACGCAGTTGCTGGGGCCGTACAAGGTCGGGGCGTACCGGGTCGAGTTCACGTCGCTGTACACGAACACGGTGATCGTCACGCCCTACCGGGGCGCGGGACGGCCGCAGGGCGTGTTCGCGATGGAGCGGACGATGGACGCCATCGCCGAGTACCTGGGCCTGGACCGGTTGGCGGTGCGCGAGGCGAACCTGATCCAGCCCGAGGAGATGCCGTACGACCAGGGTTTGACCTTCCAGGACGGCAGACCCCTGATCTACGACTCCGGCGACTACCCGACGATGCTGCGGATGATCCGCGAGCTCGTCGGCTGGGACGGTTTCGAGGCCGAGCGCGCCGCGGCCGCCGCCGAGGGGCGGCGGATCGGGATCGGGGTCGCGGCGTACGTCGAGGGCACCGGCATGGGGCCTTACGAAGGCGCGCACGTGAAGGTCGAGACGACCGGCGAGGTCGTCGTCTCGACCGGGCTCACCACGCAGGGCCAGGGGCACTACACCTCGCTCGCGCAGATCGCCGCGGACGTGCTGGGAGTCGGGGTCGGCGACGTCACCGTCATCACCGGCGACACGCGGCGGTTCAAGTACGCGGTCGGGACGTTCGCCTCCCGCGCCATCGTGACGAGCGGGAACGCCGTCGCGGTCGCCGCCGGCAAGGTCGCGGAGAAGGCGAAGCGGATCGCGGCGGCGGCGCTCGGCGGCGGGATCTTCCCGGAGGAGCTGGAACTCGTCGGCGGGACGGTGCGGCGGCGGGAGGACCCCGAGACGTCGATCGACCTGCGGACGGTCGCGGTGCTGTCGAACCCGCTGCGGTACGCCTTCGACGAGGCGGCCAAGGCGGCCACGCAGTTCGCGGCGGCGGTCGGGACCGGCGACGAGCCGGGCCTGGAGGCGACCGGCTTCTACATGCCGGAGCGCTCGACGTTCGCGGCCGGGGCGCACGGCGTCGTGGTCGAGACCGATCCGGAGACCGCCGACATCAAGATCCTGCGGTACTGCGTCGTGCACGACTGCGGCGTGGTGGTGAACCCGCGCATCGTCGAGGGACAGGTGCACGGCGGCGTCGCGCAGGGCGTCGGGGGAGCGCTGTACGAGCGGATCGTCTACGACGACGCCGGGCAGCTGGTGAACGCCTCCTACATGGACTTCCTGATCCCGTTCGCCACGGAGGTGCCGCACATCCAGACGGCGCACATGGTCACGGCATCGGGTGTGAACCCGCTGGGCTTGAAGGGCGCGGGCGAGGCCGGGGTGATCCCCACCTCGGCGGCGGTCGCCTCGGCGGTCCAGGACGCCGAGGGGCTGGCGGTCCGGCGGATGCCGATCTCGCCGAGCGAGCTGTACGAACTGCGGAAGCTGTGGAAGTCGCGGAAGGAACAGGTGAGCGCGTGAAGGTCTCCGGGAGCGCGGTTCTCAACGCCGACGTGGGGCGGGTCTACGAAGCGCTGACGGATCCACGGACGCTGGCGGCGGCCATCCCCGGCTGCGAGCGCCTGGAACTGGTCTCGCCCGACGTGTACGACATGGTGGTCACGGTCGGCGTCGGCTCGATCAAGGGCACGTACAAAGGACGCGTGGAGCTGGCCGAACAGGCGGCGCCGCGCTCGTTCACCCTGCGCGCTTCGGGCGCCGGCGCCCCGGGCACGGTCTCGGCGGAGTGCCGCATGCTGCTGGTCGACGAGGCGGCGGCCCGCACCCGCGTCGAGTACGACGCCGACGCGGTGGTCGGCGGCGTGGTCGGCGGCGTCGGCCAGCGCATGCTCGGCGGCGTGGCCCGCAAGCTGGCCGGACAGTTCTTCACCGGCATGGACGGAGTCCTGACCCGCAGCGGCGCGGCCGCCGCCGTGCCCGGCGAGCAGGGCGAGGTGGTCCCCGCCGCGACGGTGGTGCACCCGACGACGGGTCCGGTGACGGCGTTCCCCGTCGTGGCGCCGCCGGGCCGGCTCGGCACGTCGAGCGCGGCGGTGGCGCTGGCCGCGGGACTCGCCGGAGCGGCCGCGGCGCTGAGCGGCGTGGCGCTCGGCTATGTGATGGGCCGCCTGAGCGGCCGCCGGGGGCCTCGATGACGGCGCGCGGCGCGGCTTCGGGCCCGCGTCGCGGCGCGACTGGAGCGCTTCACGTCGCGGGTGCAGGTCAGCGACCGCCGCTCGATGAACCTGTGTCGCACAACCCGGACCGCCGAGGTGTCCCATGCGTCCTCTGACCGCCGCCGCCCTCCAACTGGCCCCGCACCCCGGCCCGCTCACGGCCAACAGCGTCGCCGAGAACCTCAACCGCGCCGTCGAGCTCATCGAGCGCTGCGCCGGCGCGACCGGAGCCGACCTGCTCGTCCTCCCCGAGGCCGTCACCACCGGCTTCACTCCCGGCATCCCGGCCGAGGAGCTCTGGGACCTGATGAGCCCGGTCCCCGGGCCCACCACCGAGCCGGTGCAGCAGGCCGCGCGGCGGCTCGGCGTCCACGTCGTGCACTGCACCTATGAGCGCGGCGAAGAGCGCGGCGTCGTCTACAACTCCGCCATGCTCATCGACCCGGCCGGGGAGATCCGCGGCGTCTACCGCAAGACGCACCTCTTCCCCGGCGAGACGAAATGGGTCGCGCCCGGCGACTCCGTCACCGTCGTCGACACCGACCTCGGCCGGATCGGGCTGTCCGTCTGCTTCGACGGCGACTTCCCCGAGCTGTTCCGCATCCAGGCGGTGCGCGGCGCCGAGATCATCTGCCGCCCCTCGGCGCTGCTGCGTTCCGCCGACATCTGGGAGCTCACCACCCGCGCCCGCGCCTACGACAACCACGTCTACATGATCGGCGCGAACGCCACCGGCACCGATCCGGCCGGCGTCCACTACTTCGGCAACTCGCTGATCGTCACGCCGATCGCCGAAGTCGTGGCCCGCGCCGCCTCGCACGAAGGCTGGGCCGCGGCCCGCCTGGACCCCGCCGACGCCATGCGCACCCTGACTCCCGGCTCCGACCGCGCGCAGACCTTCGACCACCTCGCCGAGCGCAACCTGCGCCTGCTCGACAAGTACCAGAAGGACCTGATCAGCCAGGCCGAGACACCGTTCCGGCTCGGGGAACCCGGGGGCGGCGCATGATCCGGATCGGCATCGACACCGGCGGCACGTTCACCGACGTCGTCGCGATCGACGAGCGCACCGGCCGGGCCGTGGCCGGCAAGGTCCCCTCGACCCCCGCCGACCCGTCGGAGGGCTTCATCGCGGCGGTCCGCAAAGCCCTGGCACTCCTCGACGCGACCCCTCAAGAGCTCGCCGTCGTCAGTCACGGCACCACCGTCGCCACCAACCAGCTCCTGCAGGGCAAGGTCGAAAGGCTCGGCTTCGTCACCACCGCAGGCTTCGAGCACCTGCTGGAGATCGCCCGCCAATCCGTCCCCGACGGCTACGGCAACAGCTATTTCTGGGTCAAGCCCCCGCGCATCGTCCCGGCCGACCTGGTCCGCGGCGTCGGCGGACGCCTGGACGCCGAAGGCCGGGAAGTCCGCGCGTTCAGCACCGCCGAGGCCAAGGAAGCCGCGCGCATCCTGAAGGCGGCGGGCGTCCGCTCCATCGGCGTCTCCTTCCTGCACTCCTACGCCAACGCAGAACACGAACAAGCGATGCGCGAGGTCCTCGAAGCGGAGTTCCCCGAGGCCGCCGTGTCGATCTCCTCGGACGTCCTGCCCGAGTACCGCGAGTACGAGCGCTCCATGACCACCCTCGTCGACGCCGCGGTGAAACCGACCGTCGCCGGCTATGTCGGCCGCATCCGCGAACGCCTGGACGCGCTGACGGACAACGCTCGCAGCGTCCCGTTCTACGTCATGAAGTCCAACGGCGGCGTCCTGTCCGCGGAGGAAGTGGTCCGCCAGCCGGTCACGACCGTCCTGTCCGGCCCGGCCGCCGGGGCCCTCGGCGCCGCGCTCATCTCGCAGCACGCCGGCTTCGACCGCATCCTGACCCTCGACGGCGGCGGCACCTCGACCGACGTCGCCGTGGTCCTGCACGGCGAACCCGCCGTCACCACCGAGGGCGGCGTCGGCGGCTACCCGTCGAAGATCCCGATGATCGACGTCGTGACGGTCGGCGCGGGCGGCGGCTCGGTCGCCTGGCTCGCCCCGGAGGGCACGCTCAAGGTCGGGCCCCGCTCGGCCGGCGCCGATCCCGGCCCGGTCTGCTACGGCCGCGGCGGTACCGAGGTCACGGTCACCGACGCGCACCTGGTCCTGGGCCGCATTCCCGACGGCCTGCTCGGCGGCGAGGTGCCGCTGGACCAGGACGCGGCCCGCGCCGGGTTGGCGGGCCTGGGAGACAAGCTCGGGATGAGCGAGGAAGCGGTCGCCGCCGGGATCCTGGAGATCTCGGCCTGGAACCAGGCCAACGCCCTGCGGCAGGTGACGGTGAAGCGCGGCCTGGACGTGCGCGACTTCCAGCTGACCGCGTTCGGCGGCTCCGGCGCATTGTTGGCTTGTCGCCTTGTCGACATCCTCGGTGTGCGCGGCGTGCTGGTGCCCCCGAACCCGGGCAACGTCTCGGCGTTCGGCCTGCTCACCGTGGACGTCCGCAACGACTATGTGCAGACCTACGTACGGCGCGACGACCGCATCGAGATCGACCGAGTACGGGCCCTGCTGAACGACCTCCAAGCCTCCGCCTCCCAAGCGCTGCACGCCGAGGGATTCGCGGCGGAGGAGCAGGTGTTCAAGCGCAGCGCCGACCTCCGCTACTTCGGCCAGGCCTACGAGGTGCGCGTGCCTGTTCCGGACGGCGACTTCGCCACCGAGAGCGTCGTGGAAGCCTTCCACGCGGCCCACGAGAGTATGTACGGATACTCCTTCAGAGACGACGACCGCCAAGTCGTGGAGTGGGTGAACCTCCGCGTCACCGGCATCGGGCCGATCCGGCGGCCCGAGATCGCCGAGGTGGCCGTCCGCGGCGAGGGAAGCCCCGAACCCGCCGGCGTTCGCCGGGTCTGGTTCGACGACGCGCCAGTGGAGACCGCGATCTATCACCGCAGAACCCTGATGAACGGCGACCGGATCCCGGGCCCGGCGATCGTCGAGGAGTACGGCTCGACCGTCCCGGTCCACCCCGGCTTCACCTGCACCGTGGACCGCTGGGGAAACCTGCTGCTGACCCAGCGGGAGACACAGGAGGGCGCACCGTGCTGAACCCGGTCCTGCTGGAGATCGTCGAGGGCACCCTGGCCTCCGTCGAGCGCGAGGTCGAGACCGCGATCGCGCGCACCTCGCGCTCGCCGATGATCCGCGACGCGCACGACTTCCGCGTCGGCATCCACGACGCGCGGCTGCGCAAGCTCACCGGCCGGTCGTACTCGGCGCTGGTGCATCCGGTGGTGCGCGACTATCCGGTGGAGACGATGCGGCCCGGCGACGTCTTCTTCCACAACGACGTCTACCTCTCCGAAGGCGGCATCGGCCACCTGCCCGACCTGTGCGTGACCGTGCCGGTCTTCCACGACGGCGCCGTCGCCGCGTTCGTGCAGGCCTTCGGGCACCACGACGACATCGGCGGCGCGTGCCCGGGATCGATGCCCTCCGGTGCGCGCAGCGTCTTCGAAGAGGGCCTGATGGTGCCGCCGATCCGGCTGTGGGACGCCGGGGTGCCGAACGAGGCCGCGCTGAAGATCATGACGCGCAACTCCCGGATGCCGGACTCGCTGGCCGCCGACCTCGACGCCGAATGCTCGGCCTGCCTGATGGGGGCGCGCCGCCTCGGCGAGGTCTTCACGCGCTACGGCCGTGAGGCCGTCGAGGAGTGCTTCGACGCCATCATCGACCTGACCACCGAGACCTTCCGCCGCGAGGTGCTGGCCAAGATCCCCGACGGCTCCTACACCTGGGAGGACTACGCCGAGCACGACGGCGTCGACGCCCCGAGGCTGCACCGCCAGCGCATCACCGTCACCAAGCTGCCCGACGACGGCGGCCGCCTGGTCATCGACTTCGACGGCACCGGGCCGCAGGCGAAGGGCCCGATCAACCACTGCGGCGACTACGCGGACGGCAACTTCCTGAAGAAGTGGCTCGCGCCGGTGCTGCGCAACCTCGCCGACACCCCGGAGCGGATGGCGGAGCTCGACGTCAACGAAGGCGTCGTGCCGCTGATCGAGATGCGGTTCCCGCCGCCGGGAACGCTGCTGACGCCGGTGTTCCCCGCGCCGACGAACGCGCGGACGTTCGTGATCCTGCGGCTGCTCGGCGTGCTGTCCGGCGCGCTGGCCAAGGCCGTGGACGGCCGCATGCCGGCCGACCAGGAGACCATCCGCTACACCGGCGTCTACGGCACCGACGCCGAGGGGCTGCCGTACCTGATGCGCGAAGTGCTCGGCGGCGGCTCCGGCGGACGCTATTACGCCGACGGCGAGGACACGATCCACGTGGTCCCGGACTCGCGGAACATCCCGGTGGAGTTCGCCGAGGCCCGCTGGCCGTTCCGGGTGGAGAAGCTGGGCCTGGCGGTCGACTCCGGCGGACCGGGGCGCTTCCGCGGCGGCCTCGGCTACGAGAAGCAGATCAGGATGCTCCGGGACGCGGACTTCATGAGCATCGCCGACCGCTCGATCCTGGGCTGCTGGGGTGTGAAGGGCGGCCTGGCCGGGCGGCCGTTCGAGGTGGTGATCGATCCGGGCGGTCCCGCCGAGCGCAAGATCGACGCGCTCGCGGACGCCGAGCAGGTGTTGGCCGGCGAGGTCATCCGCATTCGGACGACCGGCGGCGGCGGATGGGGCGACCCGCTGGAGCGGCCGAACGAGGACATCATCAGGGATCTGAAATGGGGGAAGGTCTCCGTCGAGGGTGCGCGCCGCGACTACGGACTGGTCTTCGTCTCCGGCAGCACCGACTACGAGGTCGACGAGGAGGCGACGGAGGCCATGCGCGCGGAGATCTTCATGCTGCGCGGACCGGTGGCCTTCTTCGACCGCGGCCCGGGCTTCGCGGAACTGGCCCACGGCGCCACCTCGGTCTTCTGCGATTGGCTGTGACATGCGGACCCTGATCGCCCTGGGCGGCAACGCCATGACGGCGCCGGACGGCCGGGCCCGCCCGGAGGACCAGATCGCGGCCGTCACCGTCGCGATGGCGGCGGTCGCCGATCTGGTCGCCGCCGGGGTCGAGGTGGTCCTGACGCACGGCAACGGCCCGCAGGTCGGAAACCTGCTGGTGAAGAACGAACTGGCCGCGCACGTGGTCCCGCCGGTCCCGCTCGACTGGTGCGGCGCGCAGACCCAGGGGACGCTGGGTTTCGTGATCGTCAGCGCGTTGGAGGATGCGCTCGCGGCGCGCGGGCTCGCGAAGCCGGTCGCCGCGGTGGTGACGCGCACGCTGGTCGACGCCGACGACGCCGGCTTCACGCACCCGAGCAAGCCGATCGGCCGCTACCTGCCGAAGGAGCAGGCCGTCGCGATGATCGCGCACGGCCAGACCTGGGAGGACCGCGGCGAGCGGGGCTGGCGGCGGGTGGTCGCCTCGCCGGAGCCGCTGGGGATTCTGGACGCTCCGGCCGCGAAAGCCTTGCTGGACGCCGGATATGTGGTGGTGGCCTGCGGTGGCGGCGGGATTCCGGTGGCGCGCGACCTGGCTGCCAACGGGTCGATCGGCGAGGGCGGCGCGCGGGCCGATGCGCGAGTTGTCGGTGCCGGGCCGGCCGATCCAGCCGATCCCGCTGCTTCGGCCGCGTCGGCTGCTGGACCTCTGCTCGGTTTGCGCGGCGTCGAGGCCGTCGTCGACAAGGACCTCTCAGCCGTCCTGCTGGCCCGCGCCGTCGCCGCCGACCAGCTCGTCATCGCCACCGACGTCGACCACATGTTCCTCCGGTTCGGCGCGGCCGATGCCAGGGCCCTGTATCGCATCGCCGTCGCGGACCTGCGCGCGCACCTCGCGGCCGGGGAGTTCGGCGGCGGGAGCATGGCGCCGAAGGCGGAGGCGGCGTGCCGGTTCGTGGAGGGCGGCGGCCGGCGGGCCGTCGTCACCGGGCTGGGGCGCATTCGTGAAGCTGTTCTCGGGGAAGCCGGAACCGTGGTGGAGAAGGAGTGAAGAGTGCCTGAGGCGATCGAGGTCCGGAAGGTGCCGTTGCGACACGTCAGCGACGCGTCGGGGTTGGCCGAGCTGATCACCGCCGGGGTGGTGGAGGCCGACCGGGTGGTGGCGGTCGTCGGCAAGACCGAGGGCAACGGCGGCGTCAACGACTACACGCGCATCATCGCCGACCGCGCGTTCCGCGAGACGCTGGTGCGGCTCGGGACGCGCAGCGAGGCGGAGGTCGCGGAGGTGCCGATCGTGTGGTCCGGCGGCACCGACGGGGTGCTGTCGCCGCACGCGACGGTCTTCGCCACGACCGAGGCCGAGCCCTGCGACGAGCCGCGCCTGACCGTCGGCTTCGCGATGAGCGAGCCGCTGCTGCCCGAGGAGATCGGCCGCTCGGCGATGATCACGAAGGTCGCCGCCGCCGTCCACGAGGCGATGAAGCGGGCCGGCATCGACGATCCGGCGGACGTGCACTACGTGCAGACCAAGACCCCGCTGCTGACGATCCAGACCATCCGCGAGGCCAAGGCGCGCGGCGAGTCGGTGTGGACCGAGCACACCCACGAGTCGATGGACCTGTCCAACGGCTGCACCGCGCTCGGCATCGCGGTGGCGCTCGGCGAGATCGAGATGCCGGGCGACGAGGCCGTCCTGCACGATCGGAGCCTGTATTCGTCGGTGGCCTCCTGCTCCTCGGGCGTGGAGCTGGACCGCGCGCAGGTCGTGGTCGTCGGCAACGCCGCGGGCGTCGGCGGCCGCTACCGCATCGGCCACGCGGTGATGGACGACGCCCTGGACGCCGAAGGGATCTGGGACGCGATCCGCGCGGCCGGGCTGGAACTGCCCGACCGGCCGCGGTCCTCGGATCTGGAAGGCCGGCTGGTGAACGTGTTCCTGAAGTGCGAGGCCAGCACCGACGGCATGGTGCGCGGCCGCCGCAACGCCATGCTCGACGACTCCGACGTGCACTGGCACCGGCAGATCAAGGCCTGCGTCGGCGGCGTCGCGGCGGCGGTGACCGGCGACCCGGCGGTCTTCGTCTCCGTCTCGGCCGCGCATCAGGGCCCTGACGGCGGCGGCCCGGTGGCCGCGATCGTGGATGTGGGCCCGGGTGCGTGACGGTGCGTGATCTGCTGCCGACCCTGCTCGCCTGGCGCGCCGCCGGGGAGCCGTTCGTGCTGGCCACGGTGGTCGCCGCGGACGGCGGCGGCCCGCGCGAACTCGGCGCGGCCATGGCGGTGCGGATGGCCGGCGGCGTGCCGGGCGAGGTGGTCGGCAGCGTGTCGGGGGGCTGCGTCGAGGCGGCGGTGATCGAGGCGGCGGCCGAGATCGTCGCCGGCGGCCGCGCCCGGCTGGAGACGTACGGCCTGGAGGACGCCGACGCGGTCGGCCTGACCTGCGGCGGCAGCCTGGCGGTGTTCATCGAGCCGGGCGCTGCCGCGACCGCGTACCTGGACCGCGTCGAGGACGCGGTCCGGCGCGGCGCCGGTGCGGCGGTGGTGACGGTGATCGCCGGCCCGCCGGAGCTGGTCGGGCTGCACCACGGCGATGTGCTTCGGGCTAACGGCTACGCGGCCCTTGCGGACGCGGTCGCGCGGGACGCCGACGCGCTGGTCGACGCGGGGGAGTCGGCGGTGCGGCACTACGGGCCGGACGGATGCCCGGCACCGGCCGGGACCGGGCCCGGCGGCGCGGGCGGCACTGGAGCATCCGGCTCGCCGGAGACCGTGACGGTGTTCTTCAACGTCCTGGCCGCACCGCCCCGCCTGATCATCCTCGGCGCGCTGGACGCCGGACGGATGCCCGGCACCGGCCGGGGCCGGGCCCGGCGGCGCGGGCGGCACTGGAGCATCCGGCTCGCCGGAGACCGTGACGGTGTTCTTCAACGTCCTGGCCGCACCGCCCCGCCTGATCATCCTCGGCGCGCTGGACTACGCGGCGTCGCTGGCGACGGTCGGCCGCTTCCTCGGCTACCGGGTGACGGTCTGCGACGCGCGGCCCGCGTTCGCCACGGCCGAGCGCTTCCCGAGCGCGCACGACGTGGTGGTCGCCTGGCCGCACAAGTACTTGGCGGCGACCTCGATCGACGCGCGCACCGCCATCTGCGTCCTGACCCACGACCCGAAATTCGACGTGCCCGCCCTCGAAGTGGCGCTGCGCTCGGAAGCGGTCTACGTCGGCGCGATGGGTTCACGGCGCACCTGTGAGGACAGAGAACGGCGCCTGCGCGAGGCGGGCATCACCGACCACGAACTCGAGCGCCTCCGCGCGCCGATCGGGCTCGACCTGGGTGCCTCGACGCCGGCCGAGACCGCGGTGTCGATCGCCGCGGAGCTGATCGCGGCACGGCAGCGGGGGAGCGGGGAACCGCTGCGGCGGACGAGCGGACGGATCCATCGGTGAGCGGCGTCCGGTGGGAGAGACCCGGGGTGCGCACATCGCGGACCGCCGCCGTGCGGACTCAGAGATCTGAGACCATTGCTCGATGAGTGCCGCTTCCCGCAGACGCCCGTCCGGCGCGGATCACCCCGCCGTCGTGGGCGTCGTCCTCGCCGCCGGTGCCGCGACCCGCTTCGGCGGGGGCAAGGCCGTGGCGCGCTACCGGGGCGAGCGTCTCGTGGACCGGGCCGTCGCCACCCTCACCGCCGGCGGCTGCGACCGCGTCCTGGTCGTCGTGGGCGCGCTGGACGTCGGCGCCGTGCACCACGCGATCCTCGTCCTCAACCCCGACTGGCACACCGGCATGGGCAGTTCGCTGCAGGCCGGGCTGTTCGCGGCGCGCGACGCCGCGGCCGTCGTGGTGACCCTCGTCGATCAGCCGCTCATCGGTGCCGAGGCCGTGCGGCGCCTCATCGAGGCCTGGCGCGACGGCGCGCCGATCGCCGTGGCCGCCTACGAAGGCCGGCGCGCGCATCCGGTCCTGTTCGGGCACGACGCCGTCGCCGCCGTGCTTCCCACGCTGAGCGGCGACGCCGGGGCCCGCGAGTTCCTCGCGTCACGCCCCGACGTCGTCGTCGTGGACTGCACCGGCACCGGCCGCCCCGACGACGTCGACACCGTCGAGGCCCTGCGCCGTCTCAGCCCCTGAGCCGGTTCAGTTCGCGGGCGGCAGCTGCCGCCGCTGCTTCTCCCACTTGGCCCGTCGCGACTGCACGACCGGCGCCGAGATGCCGAACAGCGCCGCGCCGGCCGGCCCGGCCACCCACAGCGGCCACGGGTACGGCACCGATGCCGTGGTCACCCCGACCAGCACCCACACGACGACGTTGATGGCGACCGCGGCGAACAGGATCGTCCACAGCACCTTCAACCCGCCGGGCAGGTCCACGTACGCGCCGCGCAAGCCCGGGTGCGGCGTCGGCGGCGGGACCGGAGGCGGTGAGTTCACCAGGTACACCGGCTGAGGCGCCCGAGCGGGAGCCGGAGCGGGCGGGGGGATCGCCGGCGACGCCGGAGCGCCGGTCGGCAGATCGTCGTGCAGCTGCTCCAGATCCCCGATGGTGAGGGCCTCGTACGCCTTCTCCATCCGCTCGACGTACTCGTCCATCTTCAGTCGGCCGTCGTCCAGCGCCCGCTTCAGCACTTCGACGACGGCCTGCCGCTCCGAGTCCGACACGCGCATGCGCTGCCGTTTGTCGCCACCCGCACGGCTGTCGAGGCTGTCACTCATGCGGCAGAGCCTAGTACTGGAAGAGTACGTCCGGGTTGTCCGGCGTCGGGCCGTTGAGCAGGGGCTGGTGGACGCCCTTGAGGGCCTGGTCGAAGAAGGCTGACACGTACTCGCGGGTGATCACGATACCCCGCAGCGGGTCGATTCCGGGAGGTTCGGGGATGTCGGCCTCTTCGGCCAGGAGCGGGATGTCAGTGAACGTGGCGTGGTTGGATCCGCTGACGTCCAGCCAGCGCTTGTAGCCGCCGAGGTTCGCATAGGTCTGGGTCCAGGTCGGGTCCTGCACCTCGTGACTCATCATGAGGTACGGCCGGGTGATCTGGCCGGCCGCCGGGACCGGGAAGAAGGTGCCGTCCAGGTTCACGCCGGCGCGCACCCGCGAGTCGGCGATCATCGTGTCCACCGTTGCCGCCCCGCCGATCGAGTGCCCGGCCATGGCGATGCTGTGCTTGTCGATCAGGTCGCCCAGCCGCCAGGCGCAGTCGCCGCGCGTCAGCTGGTCGATGACGAACGACACGTCCTTGGCGCGGCTGGCGGTGATGGCGTCGGGGGAGGGGGCGTCCGGGCTGCTGCCGTCGCAGATCGCGCACGAGGGCGTCTGGCCGTCCGCGAGCGTCTCGCCGCTGTCCTCGTAGGTGTGGCCGACGAGCGCCACGACGTATCCGCGGCTGGCGAGCTCGGTGGCCAGCGAGGTGAGCGTGACCCGCGGGTTCTCGAAGCCGGGGGACAGGACGACGAGCGGGTACCTGCCGTGCACGGCGCGCGCGCCGGTGTAGGCGTGCGTGGCGATGTCGGACAGGTCCTGCGCCGTGAGCCCGCTGTTCGGCGGCACCCGGTACTGCAGGAAACCGGCCGCCTCGGCGAGCGTCATGTAAGGGGCCTGGGTTCCGGTCCCGGCGACCGCCGGATAGAACATGGACACGGTCAGCTGCCGGGGCCCGGCCGACGGCACCCAAGGATCGGGCCGGTCCCGGTCGGTGAGGTGGATGACGTCCTCGCCGGCCGCGAAGCGCCCGGTCGGCGCGGGCAGCGAACCATGGAGCGCCGAAGGGGTCGAGGCGGTGATCGCCGTCCGCGCCGAGGCGGGCGACGGCGTGCCGGTGGCGGCCACCGCGGCGCCGGTCGTGGCGACCGACGCGGCGAGGGCGAGGACTGCGGTGATGCTGATACGACGGTGAAGTGCCATGCCCCCGACGCTACGAGCGCGGCGGGGGCGGGCGAATCAGCCCACGGAAGGGAATCTACGAACCCTGTCATCCAGCAGGCGGATCCGTCTCATCCGGCGGGAGGATGACCCCGCGCCGGGCACTGGCACCGGACAGCGTTGCCGCGCCTACCCTGTCGGCGTCGGCGACTGTCCCACCCACTCCGGCAACGCCTCCGCGAGCTCCAGCCACCGCGCCGACACCCCGCGCAGCCCTGTCCGCGCCGCGACGATCCCGCCGGTGATGGCGCACGTGGTGTCCACGTCGCCGAACCCCGCGGCGGTCGCCCACAACGCGTCGGTCAGGCTGTCGAGGTGGTGCGCCGCGGTCCAGACGGCGAACGGCACCGTGTCGCTCGCACGGATCCGCCGGCCGCTGCCGAGGACCGCCACGGCCTGCGGGACCGACGTGTCCGGCGGCAGGTCGGCAGCGCGCAGCAGCCCTTCGCGGATCACGCCGGCCGGGGTCCGTTCGGCGGTCGCGGTCAGAAGCGCATGCGGCTCCGGCGCCGGCTCCTCACCCGCGCCATCAGACGTCCCCGCCGCCAAAGCAGCCGCCACCGCGACGGCCACTCCGCCCGCGATCCCCTCCGGATGCGCGTGCGTGACTTCCGACGCCAGCACCGCCTGCGCCGCGGCCAGTTCCGGGTCGTGCCGGAACCACGCGCCGAGCGGCGCCACGCGCATCGCCGCCCCGTTGCCCAGGCTCCCCTCCCCGCCGAACAAGGTGCGCGCATACGTCGCCCAGTTCCCCGGATCCTCGCCGAGCTTCGGCAGCAACTGGTGCATCCCGCGCCCGAAGTTCCGGTAGGGATCCGCCGCGTACATGTCCGCGAACGAGACGGCCAGGTCCTGCTGGTCGATCGACCCCTGCTCCGCCAGGACGCGTACCAGCGCCAGCGCCATCACCGTGTCGTCGGTCCATTTCCACGGCTTGTCGCCGGGCGTCGTGCGGCGGGAGACCATCTCGATCGCCTCTTGCCTCTGGTGGAAGAACCAGCGTTCCCCGAAGCCGTCCCCGAGCGCCAAGCCCCGCAGGCTGGCGAAGGCGGCGGAGGCGTCCCCGGTGGCGGCATCCCCTGTGTCGAGAGTGTCAGACATGCGCTCAAGGTACGGCTACAGAGCACACTGGACATGTGGATTATGCCGCCCAGGACTTCACCCCCGAGCAGATCGAACGCGCCCGCACCTACAAACGCGACGTCCGGCCCCTGCGCCTGACCTCCACCCTCCTCGGCCTCGCCGTCCCGCTGGTCCTCGGCCTCACCCCGGTCGGCGCGGGACTGGTCGGGGCGGCCGGCGACCTCGCCGGCGGCGGCTGGGTGGCCCGAGCCGTGCTCGGCAGCCTCGCGCTGTCGGTGCTCGGACTGGTGCTCCGCATCCCGCTGAGCATGTGGAGCGAGACCGTCAGCCGCCGCTGGGGGCTGTCCAAGCGCGGCTGGGGGCTGTTCGCCGCCGACACCGCCAAGGGATTCCTCATCGGCGCGGTCCTCACCGCGGCGGGAATCCTCGGCTTCTACGCTCTGCTCCGTTACGCCGGCGGCGCCTGGTGGGTCTGGGCCGCGCTGGCCGCCGCGGCCCTGGCCGTCCTCGGCTCGTTCATCATGCCGGTGCTGATCGAGCCGTTGTTCAACAAGTTCCAGCCGCTGCCCGCCGGTCCGCTCCGCGACCGCCTGATGGTCCTGGTCGAGCAGTCCGGCGTCCAGGTCAAGGAGATCCTCGTCAGCGACAGCTCCCGGCGCACCACGGCCGCCAACGCCTACGTCTCCGGCTTCGGCAAGACCCGCCGCCTGGTCGTCTGGGACACCACCACCGACAGCCTCGACACCGGCGAGGTCGCCGCGATCGCCGCCCACGAACTCGGCCACGCCGCCCGCCGCGATGTCCTGACCGGCACCGTCTTCGGCGCGCTCGGCGCGGCGATCGGCGTCGCGGTCCTGGCGGCGGCGCTGCACTGGTCGCCGCTCCTGGACGCGGCCGGGGTCCAACAAGCCGACGACCCGCGCTCGCAAGCGCTGCTCCGCGCGATCCTGGTGGTGATCGGCCTGGCCGGCGAGCCGTGGGGGCTGGCCTACAGCCGCTACATCGAGGGCCGCGCCGACGGCTACGCCCTCGATCTGTTCCGCGATCCCGACACGATCGTCCGTATGGAACGGGCCCTGGCCGTCCAGAACATCGCCGACCTGAACCCCCGCCGCTGGGAGATCCTGCTGCGCTACACCCATCCGCCGATCCCCGAGCGCATCGCGCACGCACGCCGCTGGGCTGCGGAAACAGGGGTCCCTATTCCTAAGCCCCTTTAAGCAGAGCCTCAGGAATCGGGCGCACCTTATAGACGGGACACAGAGCGCATACGGAATGAAGGAGGTGGAGGCCCATGTATCCCGGACCTTGGCACGGTCCCGGACATCACGTTCACGAGGGCCTCGGATGGGGTGGTTGGCTGCTCTGGGTGTTGTTCATGGTCGCGCTGTGGGCGCTGGTCATCATGGCGGTCGTGTGGTTGGTGCGCAGCTTCACGCATCGCGGACCGATGACGGCGCAACGCGGGACGCAAGTGCACGGTGGCGCCGAGCAGATCCTGGCCCAGCGGTTCGCCCATGGACAGATCGACGAGAACGAGTACCGGTCCAGGCTCGGGGTGTTGCGCGGCGAGCCGATGGCGACGCCGACTCCGCCGCCGGCTCAGCCCCCGCCTCCGGCACCCGCGGCACCACCACCGGCGCCGCCACCCGAAGAACAGGGCTAGAAGAACAACAACGCGGGATGCCGAGGGTCGTCCATCCGTGCCGTCAGGGACGCGGCACGCGATGGCTCGGCCTCGGCCTCGTAGCGCTTGTACGCCGGCAGCGTCCAGGCCATGTCCTCGGACGTCCGGCGCCTCAGCGCGCCGGCGGACAGCCACAGGTGCACCTCGACGTCGAACGGCAGCCCGATCCCCATCAGGAACGTGCCCTCGACGATCACGACACCGCCCTCCGGCACCTCGATATAGGCGGCACGGCTCGCGCGATCGCGTTCGGCGTTCCACAGCGTGGGCAGCACGCGTCCGGACCCTCCCGGCCCCAAGGGGTCGAAGACCTCCCGTCGCAGCCCTTTGACATCCAGCCATTCGGCGTAGAAGACGTCGGGATCCTCGCGGCCGTGCTCCAGCCGCAGCGACCGGGGCCGCAGATAGTCGCCCGCCGAGATCCGCAGCGTCGGCCGGCCCGCGTCGGCCAGCACCCGCTCAACAGAGGCCGCCACCTCGGCGGTCCCCGACCCCGGTGCGCCGTCGATCGCCAGGCGGGTCCACGGATCCGCCTCGTGCGCCGCTACCAGATCCGCGATCCGCTCGGCCAGCCGTTCCGGCGAAATGGGCTCGGCCCGCATCACGAATCCGCGATCGCCGCGACGATCGACACCGAAGCCGCCCGCCGCCCCGGCAACACCGAGGCCGCCAGCCCGGCCAGCGCCGCCAGCAGCACGTACCCGGCCAGCGTGAACATCGGCACCGACAACACCGCGCCGCCCTCGACCCGCCCGATCAGCGCCTCCAGCGTCGCGGCGATCCCGACCCCCAGCGCGACCCCCGTCAGGGCCCCGACCGCCGACATCAGCACCGCCTCGACCGACAGCATCCGCCGCATCTGCCCGCGCGAGAGCCCGAGCGCGCGCAGCAACGCCGACTCCCGCGTGCGCTCCACGACCGACAGCGACAGCGTGTTGGCGATGCCCAGCACCGCGATCACGACCGCCAGCCCCAGCATCGCGGTGAACAGCTGCAGCGTCGCGTCCGCGCTGCCGTTCAGCGAGTTCTTCTTCTCCGCCAGGCTCCCGGTGTGCAGGAACGGGTACTGCGACACCACCGAATCCACCGCGGCGCGCGAGTCGACCGTCGAGACCCCCGGCGCGGCCAGGATGCGGACCTGGGTGTCGCCGAGCGGCTTGAACGTCGCCAGGAACTGCTCGCGCGGCAGCAGCACGTCGTACCAGTCGATGCCGTGGCCGGTGGCGACCTGGTAGATCAGCGCCACCCGGCCGGTCACCGGGCCCGCCTGCTGCGTCCGCACCGTGATCGTGTCGCCGAGCTTCACGTGCTGCGCGTCGGCCATCTCGTTCGACAGCGCGAAGGTGCCCGGTCCGAAGGCGGCCAGCGACCCGGACTTCACCGACGGCTTGAACAGCGTGCCGTAGGCCGAGGACTCGACCGCGCCGACGTCCACCGAGGTGCCGTTCAACGTGGCCTTCGTGCCGTCGACCGCCGCGACCCGCGCCAGCTGCGGCTTGCCCCGCAGCTGGTCGGTGACCTGGAACGGCACCGTCTGCCCGGAGCCCGGCGGGTCCACGGAGTAGTCGTACGGATTGTGCGCGTCGATCCACTGCGACTGCGTCGCCTGCACCGAGTCCTGCGTCACCGTGAACAGCGACATCAGGGTCACGCCGATGGTCAGCGCCGCGGTGGTGGCCGCGACCCGGCCGGGGTTGCGGCGCGCGTTGGACCCGGCCAGCTTCGTCGGGGTGCCGAAGAACCGGCCCGGCAGCCAGCCCAGGGCCCAGATCATCGGCCCGACGATCAGCGGTCCGGCGACGATCAGCGCCGCGAACACCAGGCCGCCGCCGCCCCCGATCAGCTTCACGCCGCCGAGCAGGTCGTGCTGCCCGGTGCCGAGTGCGGCCAGGACGATCCCGGCCACGCCGAGCGCGGCGGCGGCGAACACCCGCCTGCGGCCGATCCGGCCGGACGCGGTCTTCACTTCCTGCTGGGTGCGCAGCGCCTCCACCGGCGGCACGTTCGTCGCGGCCCGCGCCGGCAGCACCGCCGAGACGATCGTGACCACGAAGCCGACGGCCAGGCCCAGCACGACCACCCCGCCGGACACCGCGATCCCGCCCGGCGGCAGCTTCGTCGACGTCGTCGCCGCGACCACCGCGTGCAGCCCCTGCGCCACGCCGATCCCGGCCAGCACGCCCAGCGCCGAGCCGACCAGCCCGACCAGCGCGGCCTCGGCCACCGTCGCGCCGAACACCTGGCCCTTGCCGGCCCCGATGCAGCGCAGCAGCGCCACCTGCCGGATCCGCTGGGCCACCAGGATCGTGAAGGTGTTGTAGATGACGAAGGCGGCGACCAGCAGCGCCACCGCCCCGAAGACCTCCAGGATCTGCGGCACGTTCCCGGCGATCGAGGCGCGGTGCTCCAGCACCGCCTTGGTGTACTGCGTGCCGGTCAGGACGGTGAACCGCGGCTGCCCGCCGAGCGCGGCGCTCGCCTGCGCGGCCAGGTGCTGCTGCGAGGCGCCGCCGGTGGCGTGCAGGTCGATCTCGTCGTAGCTGGCCTTGCCGGTGACGTCCAGCACCACCGGCGGCAGCAGCCCGACCAGGGTCCAGCCGTTGGACCGGTTGTCGACGCCGTACTCGGCGATGCCGGCCAGCCGGAAGGTGCGGACCGTCGAATCGTGGTCCACGACCCGGATCGCCTGCCCGACCTGGAGCTTGTGCTCGGCGGCGGTGTCCTTGTCGACGACCGCGTCCTCGGGCCCCTTCGGCCCGGTGCCGGCGACGATGTTCCCGGGATACAGCGCCGGGTCGGCCGGGAAGGCGACGGCGTAGCCGGTCAGGCCGTCGGTGCGCATCGCCTGGCCGTTCGCGTCCAGCAGCGGGGCCGGGCCCTTGACCTGGCCGCTGACCACCGCGTCGGAGCCGACGCGCGTCTGGATCTGATCCACGACGGACGGCGTGAGCAGGGAGGGCGGCGCCGGCGGCGCGGTGGTGTTGGCGTAGACGGCCGAGCCGGTCTGCTGCACGGCTACGTCGATGTTCTGCGCGGCGCGCGCGTACCCGTAGTCGAAAGCCCGGTTGATGGACCCTGAGAGCAGGAACGTGCCGGTCACGAAGGCGATGCCGAGCACGATCGACAGGCAGGTCAGGGCCAGCCGCACCGCGTCGGCGCGCAGCCCGGCCAGCACTACCTTCGGCATGCGCACATCCTCCGTGGTCCAGGTCTGGGGATCATCGTAACGATCCGGGCGCGCCTGGGGCGGCATCAGCTCCCGGCGGCCTGTTCGCCGACCTCAAGGCGGTTGGCGGGCCCCCTCCCTCTTTTGGCATAGTTCGGCGCCATGGCAGAGCATGAGCACGAGCACGACCAGTGGGGGAACTCGCCAGGCCGGTTCCCGCCCTTCGACACCATCGAGATCGATCCGCACCAGATCGGTCCGGTGCACACCGTGTGGGCTCCGGAGGAGGACCACCACCCGGACCCCGGTGAGATCGTCTGGACCTGGGTCCCCTACGAGGAGCACGACGGCCGCGGCAAGGACCGCCCGGTGCTGCTCGTGGCGCGCGGCAAGGCGACCGGCAACTTCCTGGCGATCAAGCTGACCAGCAAGTGGCACTCGGACGCCGAGAACTGGGTCAGCATCGGCACCGGCGGGTGGGACCGCGACGCGCGCGAGTCCTGGGCCGTGATCGACCGCGTGGTGCGGGTGCACCCCGAGGGCATCCGCCGCGAGGGGCACGCGCTGGACCGCGGCGACTTCGACAACGTCATCGGCCACCTGCACAAGCGCTACGGCTGGACCGGCGAGGGCTACTAGACTGCCCGTCTTCTCGGTGCTGCCGACGGCCGAAGCCCCCGAGCAGGCTTGCTCGGGGGCTTTCGGTTTCCGGCGCAGGGGGTCGCCGGGGATATCAGGGCACCGCTACCGGTTCACCACCGGTGCACCACCGGATCTCTACCGGATCAGTAGCCGAACCAGCACGAGCCGCCGCAGCGCGCCGCGACGACGGAGTCCAGCGAGCCGTAACGGGCCGCGGCGTAGCGGACGCCGGCGATGATGTTGTCCACCGGGTTGTAGATGTTGCCGTAGCCGGGCAGCGCGTAGGCGTTGAACGTCGGGGCGATGGTCTGCATCAGGCCGATCGACGGGTGGCCGGCGGCGGCGTTCGAGTCCCAGCCGTTGGTCGCGTTCGGGTTGCCCGCCGACTCGTGCATCACGGTCTGGTAGATCGCGTTGTACGACACGTAGTAGCCGTGCGCGTTCAGGATCGAGATGGCCTGCTTGATCCAGCCGTCCAGGTTGTTGGCATAGGTGCCGGTCGAGGCCGAGGAGCTCTTCGCCTGGGTCTGGGTGGTGGTCTTCGCCGGGGCCGACTTCACCGGCGCGGACTCCACGACCGGCGCCTTCGAGGCCGCGGCCGGGGCCGCGCTGCCGTTGGCGCCCGGCAGGTTCAGGACCCAGCCGATCAGGATCAGGTTCGGGTCCTGCAGGTGCTGGCCGTCGTGCTGGGTCTTGCCCGTGTTGAGCTTGAAGATCTCCGGGTACTTGTTGCCGTCGCCGAGCTTGGCCTGGGCTATGCCGGACAGCGTGTCGCCGGGGCGCACGGTGTACGTCGAGGGCTGCGGTGCGGCGGCCTTGGGGGCGGCGGCGACCGGAGCGGCGGCGGCGACCGGGGCGGCGGCGGCGACGGGAGCGGCGGCGGCGACGGGAGCGGCGGCGGCCACGGCGGCGGCGACCGCGGAGGCCGGAGCCGGCGCCAGGGCCGGGGCCGGGGCGGACGCGGGGGCCGCGTGCGGCGCGGCCGCGAGCGCCGGGGCCGCCGAGGCGAGGGTCGGGACGGCGACCGCGCCGAGGGCGGCGGCGGTCAGGGTCAGGCCGCGGGAACGACGGCCGAGCACCAGGGGAGTGCGCATGGATGTTGAGTTCTTCCTCTTTGACCGCCTACCGGGTTAGCTGACGGGTTCGGGCGAAAGAGGCTGCCCTACCACTTCGGAAGCGGATTCACCCCATTGGGACGTGGGTCCCCGGTTCCCGTCCGGCGCTTTGCGCGCTTTTGGGGATTCGGCGTAGGCGCCCGGTGTCCCGATTTCCGGGTCTAGGACCGGCGCGCCTGGTTTGGGACCGTAGCGGGCCGACCGGAGGAAATGCGAGCTGAGATGGTCACGAAAAGATAACAACGCGCTAGGTAGCTGCGCCTTCTATATCCAGTAATTGATTTATGGGTTCGAAGATGCGGAGGAATCGGACATAAGGTATTCGACCGTACGTCAGAGACGCTGTGTGCACGCGCCGGTACTTCGGACTCGCCAATAGGCCGCAGACGGGAGGACACTTCCTTGCGTGAAGGACGCACCAGCGATACTCGGCCGGCAGCAGACGCTCGAGAAATGCATGGCGGCGTTGGCCGCCGGCGGCGGGGTTCTGGTGAGCGGCCCGGCCGGGATCGGCAAATCGGCGCTGCTGGACGCGATCGGCTCGGCGTGCGCGGCCGCCGGGCAGCTGGTGCTGCGCAGCGCGTCGGCCGCGGCCGAGTCGTGGCTGCCGTATCTGGGCCTGTACGACCTGTTCTCCGACGCCGTCGCCGCCCGGCCCGAAGTCGTGCCCTACCACCTGCGCCCCGCCTTCGACGGCGTGCTGATGCGCACGGTGCCCGACGGCGCGGCCACCGACCAGCTCGCCATCCGCGTCGCGGTGGTCGAGGCGCTGCGCGCGCTGTCGGCGGAGCGCCCGGTGCTGCTGATCCTGGACGACGTCAACTGCCTGGACTCGGCCACGGCCGAGGTGCTGGCCTTCGCCGTCCGCCGCCGCCAGGGCAGCCGCGTCCACGTGCTGGCCGCCGAGCGGCTCTCGGAGGGACAGGAGCCCACCTGGTGGGGACTGCTGCCGGAGGACGCGGTCGAGATCGCGCTGGGCAACCTGCCGGGACCGGTGGTCTCCGAGCTGCTGCGCACCCGCCTGGGCCTGCGTCCCACCGACAAGCTGTCGCAGCGGATCCGGGACGCCAGCGGCGGGAACCCCTTCTACGCGCTGGAGTTGGGCCGTGCCGCGCTGCGATCGGGGACCGTGGTCCAGCCCGGCGACCCGCTGCTGGTGCCGGAGCGGCTGCGCGGACTGCTGGCCGACCGGCTGCACGCGCTGCCGAAGGCGGCGCGCGATGCGCTGCTGCTGATCTCCACGGCCGCCCGCCCGCCGCGCGAGCTGCTCGCCGGCCACGAATGGGGACTCTCGCAGGCGCTGGCCTCGGGCATCATCGTCTCCGGCCGGGACCTGGAACCGCGCTTCGCGCACCCGCTGCTGCGCGAGATCGTGTATGCGGACGCTGACATCGAAGAGCGCCAGGAATGCCACGCGAAGCTCGCGCAGGCTCACGACGACCCGCTGGAGCGCGCCCGGCACCACGCGCTGGCGACGTCGGAGGCCACCGAGGAGCTGGCCGCGGAACTGGAGGAAGCGGCTCGAATAGCGGTTCATCGGGGCGCGCCGGGAACGGCTGCGGAGCTGTACCGGATGGCTGCCGAGCGGACGCCCGCGGCCGCGGAAAGCTCAACGGCTGTGAGCTCGGCGAACGGGTATTCCGGGGTTTCCGGTCCCGCCGGTACTCCGGCCGGGACCGGTTCGGCTGACGCGGTCGGCTCGGCTGTTTCCCAGTCGGCGAGCGATGGCGTGGCGGCGGCGAATGGTTCCGACAGTCTGTCGGCGAGCTCCGGTGGCGGCGCTGCCGGGGAGGCCTCATCGAGGCCTCATCGGCGGCCGATGGAGCTGGCGGCGCGCTGGCGAGTGGCGGCGAGGGGCCGGTGGCGGAGTCGGCTGCGGCTTCGGCCGCGGCGTCGCCGGAGCCTGCGTCGGCTGAGTCCGAGCCCGCTGAGTCTGAACCGGCTGCCGCCCCGTCCGCGTTCCAAGCCGCGCACCGCTTCCTCGAAGCCGCCCGCGCCGCGTTCGACGCCGGATTACCGCGGCAGGCGCGCGAAGCGGCCGAGGCCGTCGCAGCCGGTCCCGATCCGGCGACCCGCGTCGGAGCGCGGCTTCTGCTGGTCGAACTCGACGACGACATCTCGGCGCAGGCCGCGTTGCTCGAAGCGGCCGAGGCCGATGCCGCCGGGCGCCCGGATCTGCAGGCGCGAGTCAGCCTCCAGCGTGCCGACCACGCTTTCCGGTCCGGTTCGGTCGACGCGGCGTTGGCGGCTCTGGCGCGGGCCGAGGAGTACGCGCTCAAGACCGGCGACCGCAATCTGCGCGCGGAGTCGATCGCGATGCGCGTGCCGACCGAGATCCAGACCGATCCCGAGCGGGCGATCGAGTCGCTGGAGGAGGCCGAGGCGCTGGGTCTCGGCGGCGATCTGACGCTGCCCTCGATCGCGGTTCGCAAGTCGCTGATCATCTGGTTCCTGCGGCGCGGCGACGTCGCCGACGCCCTGGCCACCGCGGCCCGGCTGCGCGCCGACGTCGAGCGCGCGGGGCGGCTGCGCGACCTCGGCGACGTGCTGCACCTGGTGGCGTCGGTCAACGAGCGCGCCGGCCTGTGCCGCCAGGCGCACGAGGCGGCGCTGCTGGGCAGCCGGCTGCGGGCCGAGACCGGCTCCTCCAGCGTCCAGGCGCTGATCCTGGCCGCCGCCGCGGAGCTGTCCAACGGCAGTGCGGAGGCTGCCGTGGACGTCGCCCAGCGCGCCATCGAGGCCGGCACCGCGTCCGGAGACTCGGAGTTCACCGGGTACGCGCACGCCTTCCTCGGCCGCGCCGAACTCCTGCTGGACCGCTCGTCGCAGGCCGCGCACCACCTGGCCCGCGGCAGGACCCTGATGCGCAACGTGGGCATGGTCGACCCCGCGACGTTCCTGGTCGACGCGGACCTGGCCGAGACACTGGCCCGCTGCGGCTCGTTCTCGGCGGCCGACCGCATCCTCGACGAGGCGCAGGAGGCGGCCCGCCGCCTGGAGCGCGACGTGGTGAAGCTGGGGCTGACGCGGGCGCGCCTGCTGCGCCACGGCCTGGCCGCCGACGCGCGCGAAGCCGCAGACCGCCTGCGTGCCGCCATCCCCGCCGAGCATCCGTACCCGCTGGAGATAGCCCGCGCCGAGGTGACGCTCGGCGAGCTGGAACGGCGCGCGCGGCGTCGGGCGGCGGCGCGGACGGCGTGGGAGTCGGCGGCGACGGCTTACGCGGCGGCCGGCTGCGGCCCCTGGCTGCGTTTCGTGCAGGGACGGCTGGCCCGGCTGGACACCCCGGCCGAACCGCTGAGCGCGACCGAGCGGCAGATCGTCGAGCTGGTCCGCTCCGGTGCGACGAACCGCCAGATCGCGGCCGCGCTCCAGGTCTCGGTCAAGGCCGTCGAGGGCAACCTGACCCGCCTGTTCCGCCGCTTCGGCGTCAGCAGCCGCGCGGAGCTGGCCGGTGCGGAACCGGTGTCGCGAGTCGAGCACGTGTGATGCGGCGCATGGTGTGATGCGGGGCCACATGTGATGTGACCCACTGCTGCCGCGGTCCGGAATTCCCCGCGGTAGTTCACCGTTGAACTAGATGTGCGGGCCCCAACCCCCTCCGGGCCCGCACATCTGACTGTCGACCGTGAGCAGCCCCACGTATAGAGGAGTGACCCGCCGTGCGCGTCGAGATCTGGAGTGACGTCGCCTGCCCCTGGTGCTACATCGGCAAGGCGCGTTTCGAGCAGGGCCTGGCGGCCTTCGCCCACAAGGACGACGTCGAGGTGGTCTTCCGCTCCTTCGAGCTGGACCCGCAGCGCGCCAAGGGCGACACCGTACAGGTGCTCCCGATGCTGGCGAGCAAGTACGGCATGAGCATCGAGCAGGCCAAGCAGGCCGAGGCGCGGGTGGCCGCCAACGCCGCCGACGCCGGCCTGGGCTACCTCGCCGAGGGCCGCGACCACGGCAACACCTTCGACATCCACCGCCTCCTGCATTTCGCCAAGACCCGCGACAAGCAGAACGAGCTCCTCGACCTGGCCTACACGGCGAACTTCGCCGAGGAGCGCTCGGTCTTCGACGACGAGCGGCTCGTCGAGCTGGCGGTCAAGGCAGGCCTCGACGAGACCGAGGTCCGCGCCGTCCTCGCCGACCAGACCGCCTTCGCCGCCGACGTCCGCGCCGACGAGCAGGAGGCGCAGATGCTGGGAGCCAACGGCGTCCCCTTCTTCGTCCTGGACCGCAAGTTCGGCGTCTCCGGCGGGCAGCCCGCCGAGGTCTTCACCCAGGCGTTGCAGGAGGCGTGGGCTGCTCGGACGCCGGCGCTGAAGGTGGTCGGTGAGGGTGCCGCGGATGGTGCTGTGTGCGGGCCGGATGGGTGTGAGATTCCTTAGAGGGTGCGCGGATTGGTGGCTGGTGTGGCGAGGCGGCGTCAGCCGCCGTAGCGCACGGAAAACTCGGCGGGAACGAGTCTGGGTGCGCCGGACGACCGCCCTCGACCTGGTGTTGGTCGTGGGCGGTCGGCTTGCAAGCGCAGTGCCGCAAGGGACCGGTGCAGCCAGGCTCGGAGCTCCGCCGATTTTTCGCCCGGCCACCAATCCGCGCACCCTCTTAG
>Ga0207671_10000620_pt1 | contig 46684 bp, 28 predicted proteins | sample KBSC24metaG_FD_184352 | JGI IMG/M metagenome (GOLD analysis project Ga0207671, IMG submission 184352) | Corn rhizosphere microbial communities from Kellogg Biological Station, Michigan, USA - KBS C2-4 metaG (SPAdes) (version 2) | ecosystem: Host-associated > Plants > Roots > Rhizosphere > Soil...
CCAGGTTGGCCTCCGGCCATCTGACCGCCACCGCCAGGTTGGCCTCCGGCCATCTGACCGCCACCGCCAGGTTGGCCTCCGGCCATCTGACCGCCACCAGCGGGCGGCCCTGTCGGCCCGCCCGCGGTGGCGCCTGCAAACGGGGTCTGGCCCAACTCAGCATTCGCGCCCGGGTTATCGCCGGCGTTTCCCTTGCCGGTTCCAGCAGTCGCGTCCCCGCCGCGAGCATTGTTACCCTGCGCAGCCATTGCGTTTGCCTGTCCCACAGGCGCATCGCCTAGCCCAGGTGCGACATCGCCCTGGCCGGCGGCATTTCCCTGGCCAATTGCGGCTGCACCTTGCCCGGCATTTCCCTGGCCAATTGCGGCTGCACCTTGCCCGGCATTTCCCTGGCCAATTGCGGCTGCACCTTGCCCGGCATTTCCCTGACCGGCGACCTGAGTCCCATTGCCGGTATTACCGCCATTCTGCCCCGCGGCCATGCCATTCCCCTGACCGGCGGCGGTGTTATTCGGTCCAGGCGTGACGCCCGGATCCTGGAGTCCGTTGACTCCAAGCGCATCGGTATTTCCGCGTCGCGCGGCCCAGCGCGAAGTCATCGCGGGGTCCCAGGTCATCAGTGTGAACGGCGATTTTGGCCGCTCCATGCGCAGCATCGCTTCCCGCTGAATCTTCTGAACCTTAGCCGTCCGCTCTCGGCGCTTCTGCTCTCGCTGGGCATGCTCGCGCTTTCGCTGATCCTCGCCCGGATCGGTCTTGTCCTTATCATCGGGCTTAGGCTCCTTCTGCGCCATGCGAGTCCACTTGGCGAAGTTGCGAGCCATATCGCGGTCCATCACCACCTGCTGCAGATGCTGGTGAGCCATGAGTTCCGCTATCTGCTCCAACTGCTCTGGAGTCAGCGCCGGTCCCGGGATGATCTTGATATCTTTTGGAAATTCGATGTTGAGGTTCGTCGCCAGGTTGAACTTTTGCCCCGGCTTCGGCGCCCACATCCGTACTTCCTTCAGCACGATCTTAGATGTCGGCTTGGCCTTCTGCTGTTCTTCCGGCGCGGTTTGTTTGTCGGCCGCATCTTCGGAATCCCCACCCTTTTGGTCGTCGGACGGAAGGGCCGGGGAGTTACCGAGAGCGGATGCGAGACGAGCCCGCACCAGCTTTGACAATTCCAGGTTGACGATATTTACAGCGGCGGCAGCCGATGCGACTTTCTGCTGCGCGATCACATTTCTCGCCGCGGCGTCGGAGGCTTCCTTCACAGCTTCATCGACGGCATCTTTGGCCTGCGTATCGGCGATATCTCTCGCCTGCTCCAGCGCGCTGTCAGCGCCTTTCGCCTGGGCAGTTGCTGCAGCGACCTCATTTCTAGCCGATGCCACCCTGGCAGCCGCCTGTGACCGCTCTGCTGCGGATTCGGATTTCTGCGTGCTTTCGGCGTCGGCAAGCTTCTTGTTTGCATCCGCCAGCGCTCTTTCGGCAGCATCCCTCGCGTCCTGCGCTGCCATCAGGGTTGGCGCAGTCTTCTGTGCGGCAGTACGCGCTTCATTGGCCCGGCGTGCTTGAGCGCGCGCAGCATCGCGAGCAGCCTTTGCTTCCGCCGCCAACGATTTTGCCACTCCAAGCGCCGATGTCACCTTCTCGGCTTCTGTGGATGTCTTCGCCGTCTCGGAAGCGCTATCGCCGGCTTCACCGGTCTGCTTCGCTGTATCCGTACGTCTCTTAAGTCCAGCAGGATCGTTCGCGGGTTTGGGAGTCGCCGCCGGTGGTTTCGGCAAAGGAGGCAGAGGCTTGAATTTATCGAACGGCAGCGCCGCCAGCTTAGTCGCGGGGTCCGGCTTCGGAGCGGGAATATTGCTGGTGGACGTGCGCATTCCACGAGCATAAGTGAGCCAGAACGCGCCGTTAACCAGCACCGACGCCAAATAGGCGACGGCCATCCGGTTCTTCTTATTGCTCGTGTTCAATTTCATGTGGTACTTCCGAACAGGATCGTCACCGTGAGCCGGCAGGCAATGCATGACCGGTCTTATCGATCGGCTCCGTAGCCATAAGGGCTTTCACCGGACGCCCATCGGGAGTGCGAACCCGATTGACGACATCCATCACCTTAATCAACGTCTGCGCAGTCTGCGACTTGGCCACATTGAGGACGATAACCGTCTGCGGATCGCTGGATGCCCGCGCGCCCAGTCTCGCAGACAGTTCCGCGGGATTTACGCTTCGCTCACCGATGTAGTACCCCCCGCTGTCGCTGACGGTAAGCACAGTGAGATGCCGCGGATCTGTCGCCTGGCCGGCGGCGGTTTCTGCCGCGCTGCGAGGCAATGCGACAGGCAGCGCTTTCATCCGCACCATAGATAGGCTCGTTATCATAAAGAACACGAGGAGAAAGAAGATCGTATCGATCATCGGGATGATCTCGATCCTGGCTCTTCGCGGTTCAGACCGGGGAATCTTCAAAAACTGCTTCCTTGGCGCTGCGGATTATGGATCGGCATATCAATTCGCGCCCTGTCCCGGCGTTTCCGGCGCGGTCGCAATCATTACATTCTGGGCATTGGCCAGTTTGATCAAGTCCAATGCGTGCTGAAACCGGTCGATGCTCTGGTCTTTATCACAGTTGATTATGACTGCAACGCTTGGATCCTCGGCGATACGCGCGGCGACAAGAGGCGTTATCTGACTGTCGGGCACCTGCCGTCGATCGACATAGTAGTCGCCTTCCTTGGATATACTGACGACGATTTTCTCAGATGGTTTCAATGATGCTGTCGCGCTTGCTGGAAGATCGACTTTGTGGGCAGACATCGGGACCATCGAGAGGCTGGCGATCATGAAAAATACGAGGAGAAAGAAGATCGTATCGATCATAGGAATGATCTCGATGCGTGCCTTCTTCATTTCGGCGCGAGGCAGTTTCATGTTGTTTGCCCCGCTTCCGGGGTGACGGCAGCTCGCTCCATGGCAGCGATGATGTTCAGGAACTGCGCAGTCCGAAGTTCCAGCTCACCGACATTCTCCTTGACACGTTCCACCAGGAAATTGTAAGCGGGAAGTGTGGCGACGGCTATCGTAAGCCCAACACTCGTAGCGATAAGGGCTTCTGAAACGCCGCTGGTGATGGCTGTGGGGGCTGCGGTGATTCCTGCGGTTCCAACCACCTGAAAGGCGCGAATCATGCCCGTTACCGTTCCCAGCAGACCGAGGAGCGGGGCAAGTGTGATGATGGTATCCAGCACGCCGAGACGCTGCGACAGGATCGGCATCTCTTTCAGGGCGACTTCCTCCATCGAGCGCTCGATCCAGACATGATCCAGATGGCTGCTGCGCAACCCGCTTGCGACAACTCTGGCGATGCGGCTTGGAGACTCTTCACAAAGCTTCAAGGCTTCCTCGCCTTTGCCGGCCTTCAGAAGCTCCCCGATGCGGTTCATAAAATCATCGTTGTCGCGTACCGCCGCGCCGATGGCCAGAAAGCGTTCGATCATAACCGCAACGCTTACCACACCGCAAAAGAATAACGGCCACATAACGATGCCGCCACGGAGCAGAAACGCGAGATCATCAGACATCGAGCCTTACCACTTCCTCGGCGAGCGCCGGAACGTGCAGTTTTTCTCTCAATTCCCGGAAATTGACCCGAGTCAGTGATACAGGAAAAGAATTGAACCTTATCATAAGATATGTTGATCGATATGTCAATTGCGTTTTTGGGACATGCGTTTTGAGGATGAACATGACACCGGTCGGCGATGTTTCCGTTTCAGGCAATAGCGTTAAAACATGTACGCTCAGAATACTCCGTTTGTGCCTGCGAGAATACGTTTCGTGAAGTATAATTGCCTGCGATGCCGGACAATTCCTGGAGAAGGAGCGTTAATTCCTTCAGCGCAGCCGCCATAATAAGCTGTTTGATCCATTTCTACGGAGTAGCTATACAATGTTGATTACGACACTTGCCATCTTTCTCGCTTCTGCCCCAAACCCAACCATCAATGCCATTAAGCGTCCACATCACAGTGCGACACGCGGAACGCATGTTGATATCGTCGCCTATCGCGGATGGAGCAAGGCGTACAGGATCTCGAATGGGGTCGCCGATGTCGTCATCGTACCCAGTATCGGCCGCATCATGTCCTACTCGCTGACAGGCCATCCCGAGACGGATCCGATCTGGAACAATCCGGATGAGTTGGCCAAATCACCGTCAACAAAGGATTGGGTAAATTTCGGGGGCGACAAGGTATGGCCGAATCCTCAGAACGATTGGGAGAAGCATGGTAAGCTCAAAGGCAACTGGCCCCCGGATACCGCTTTCGATTCCGGCCCGTCGAAAGTCACCCTGATTCCGATGGGAGTGCGGTTGACCAATCCCCTGAGTTCGAACTTCAATCTGCAGCTCACACGCGACATCGTCCTCCGTCCCGGACAGTCGAATGTCACGATTACAGACACATTTCGAAGACCGAAGTCGGATCCGACCCATGAAGCGCGAATACCGCTTGGCCTATGGAACGTGACGCAAACCCGGAGCGACGGCACGATATATCTTCCGCTCGGCAGAAAAAAGCCGGGATACATATCCCTTATGGACAGCGGACCGAATGTTCGCAGTAACTGGATACCTGTGAACGGCGTACTGACCGTAACCGCCCCGTCAGATACGAATACGAAAGTGGGCACAGTTAATGAAAAAGGATGGATGGCGTCGTTGTACGCCGGAAACATTGTGTTCGCCGAACATTTTACCTACGAGCCGGACGGCAAATATCTGGACAGAGGGGCGAACGCAGAGGTATACACCAACCCGAAGCCCGGGTACATCGAAGTGGAAACGCTCGGCCCTTGCAGCATCATCGCTCCAGGGCATTCCCTCATACGTACGATAATATGGACCCTGCAACGCCTGCCGAAAACACCGAAATCGGCAACAGAGGCTGTTAAGCTCATCTCCCGCAGCGCAGCGCGCAGATAGGTTTAGAGATCTCCCAAGCCCCCGGCGCGGAGGCCGGGACTCCGCAATAGCTCCATTTATAAGAGGATGGCACGGAGGCCATCGAAGAATAGTCTTACGGGCGTCTCTGCCCGCTTCTTATATGATGGATGCAATCGGAGTCCCGGCCTCCGCGCCGGGATCCCCTCTTGATAGACAACCGTACCGCATCAGAAGCTTGGTTGCTATCCACAATGCTATCCCGTTCAGGAATTGTCCCGCATCTCCACCACGATCCAATTCATTTGCTCAGATACTAAATCTCATACCGAAACCGCTTTCGGTTTCAATGCATTCATCGGTATAATGAGCAATCGGCGATATAAATCGCCTTATCCAGTCCGTTTGACGATGGATTTCTCAAACACTACAGCCGCAGGATCATGCTATGCCTTTAAGCAAAGATTTCATTGCCTCGCGCGAATTTGAAGAGCGCGTTTACGCCGGAGTGCTCGGCAAGATTATCGGCGTCTACCTGGGACGTCCATTTGAGCAATGGCCGAATGAGAGAATCGAGCGAGAGCTTGGAGAGGTGAACTACTACCTTCATGAAAAGCTCAATGTGCCACTTATCGTCACCGATGATGACATCAGCGGAACGTTCACGTTTGTGCGGGCCTTCGCCGAGAACGGATACTCAGAGGAATTGTCCGCGAAAAGCATCGGTGACTGGTGGCTTAACACCATTATCGAGAAGAGGACGATCCTGTGGTGGGGAGGTATCGGCCATTCCACGGAGCATACGGCATATCTGCGATTACAGCAAGGAATCCATGCTCCCGAAAGTGGAAGTATCGCTTTGAACGGGGTAGCCGTTGCCGAGGAGATCGGCGCGCAGATCTTTATCGATGGCTGGGGCATGATCTCGCCCGGAGATCCTGAGCGCGCCGCCGACTTCGCGCGCCGCGCCGCCAGCGTCTCTCATGACGGCGAAGCGATCTATGGGGCGCAGGTTATCGCCGCAATGGAGGCGCTGGCGTTTGTCGAGCCTGATCTCAACATCCTTCTCGACAAAGCCGTCAGCCTGATCCCACAGAACAGCTTGATTGCGGAATTGATCGGCAATATGAGGATGTGGGCGAAAGAGCACGGCGACGACTGGCGGGCGACACTGCGCAAAATCCACGAGATTTATCCCTATAGCCGCTTCGACACGAACTGCCCGATGGTGTCCAATCACGCAATCATATTGCTCGGACTTCTCCACGGCAACGACGACTTCCAGCGATCGCTCATGATCACCAATACGGCAGGATACGATACCGATTGCAACTCCGGTAATGTCGGCTGTCTGCTGGGCATCAAGAACGGCTTGAGCGCCATCGATAACAGCGCCGATTGGCGTGGTCCCGTCGCTGACCGCCTCTACCTGCCCACAGCCGACGGCGGCCGCAGCATCTCCGACGCCGTCAGGGAATCTTACGAGCTTATCAACGCGGCCAGGATTTCCGCAGGTTTGGATCCTTGCGCGCCTAAAGACGGCGCTCGTTTTCATTTTTCGTTGCCCGGCTCCGTGCAGGGATTCCAGTCAGAGAGCAGCGCGGAAGTGCGGAGAGCAGGTCTGGTACGCAATGACGGCGGTAAGTTGGCGATCAGCCTGGATCGCGTGACACTGGGGCGATCAGTGCGAGTATCAACCGCCACCTTTGTTCCGCCCGAAGTGCTTGGCATGCCCCATTACGAATTGGTGGCATCCCCCACCCTCTACAGCGGCCAGACGATTACGGTGGATATACTGGCAAAAGACATTGGCAGCCCAGTTAATTGTGGACTGTATATTTCGGTTTACAACCATCTCAATACGACAACAATTCTCCGGGCAGCTCCAGAGAAGTTGATGGACGGGCAATCGGCGACCCTATCGTGGACCGTTCCGGATACGGAAGGACAGCCTATCGCCGCAGTGGGCATCGAAGTGACAGCGGACCGGCCGGTGTCCGGCGATATTCTCATTGACCGCCTGACATGGCATGGCACGCCGGAGATTTGCCTGAAGCGTCCGTTGGCCGGCACGGTATGGCGCAACGCCTGGGTCAATGCCGTAGAATCGCTGGAAGTGGATTGGCTGCCGCCGGGAAACGAATACAGGTTAATTCAAAACCACGGAACGGGAATGATCTCGCAGGGAGAAGGCAGCTGGACAAACTACACGGTAACGACCACAATACAGCCCCGATTATTGGAAGGCGCAGCTCTGCTTGCTGCGGTGCGTGGCTTACGGCGATATGTCGCATTGCTTCTTGATCGCGACTGTAAAGTTCGAATCGTGGAGCAATTTGACGATGAACGGCGCGTTCTGGCCGAACTCGACGCCGACTGGCGGCTAGGTGAAAGATATGTTCTCTCGTTAACTCTGGCTGGCGGCAAGGTCGCGGCAAAGTTCGATCTTATCACCGCTGAAGCGCTCCTTACGCCGAATTCTTCTCGCGGAGCGGTCGGCCTTCTTGTCACCCAGGGCCATGCCATCTTCAGCTCGGTTGAAGTCCGGCCGGCCGGTTAACGCCGCCAGCTCGCCTCCAATCGACTATAATTCGGAATACGGCAGCAAGGAAGCCGTGTTCCGAATTATTAGAAATAACTCCGAATTGCAAGGTATAATTCTGATAAGCTCTGCAATATTATGAAGGCTTGGCATGGCGCAGTTGCAAATCCGCGCCGTCATCAAACAATTGCCCTCAATGTAGACCTGCTTGTCCGTACTCTCACGAAGATCCATATCGCCGCCAGGCGATTAAGTCGTTGTAGTTTGACTTACGATCACCTCTGTCTGGACAATTGACTTTGATGTTGTTATAATGGATTTGTCTCCATTCGTAGAAAGCAGCCGGCTTATGAGACGGATTTTGAGACGACAGCTCGGAGTATCAGGGTGACATCACATCACGTAAAGACGGACAGTGAGCCCGAGCTAGAGCAGAAGAGCGATGCGCCCGAGAAAGAACGTCGCGGCGCCGCCCCTGCCGAACGCTCAACACATGTCTACGCTCCCCCGTCCACGATTAGCCGGGTGCTGCAGTTCGATGCCGTCCCGTCACATCGGCAGGTGCGCGCTACGGAAACGAGCCGGGACCATGTGCTCCTTCGAGTATCTCCTTCGGCCGATGCCGCCGCCACTCTCGACGCGCGCGCAGCCGGAATGCCGCGCCTCAACATCGCCGTTGTCATGGATCGCTCTGGTTCCATGGAAGGCTCGGGCCTCGAACAGGCCAAGCGCGCCTGCTCGACGCTCCTCGATATGCTGCGGCCGGATGACACGCTGACGGTTATCGCCTATTCAGAGACAGCCGATCTCGTACTGCCTGCCCGCCATATCACTAACAAGGCTTTGATCCGTGAAACCCTGAGCAGCATCAAGTCTGGAACTACGACGAATTTACTCCTTGGATTGCGCGCTGCAGCCCAACAGTTAATGTCCGTCAAGGACAACCGCACCCTTAACCGGATATTTCTCGTTACGGACGGCGAGCCTGCGGCAGGCGTCAAGGAGTATGCGGCCATCATGACCGCTGCATCCGATCTGGCCGGCAGGGGCATCACCATCACGACATTCGGGCTTGGGACGGATTATGAGGAGGAGCTGCTTGCAGGGATAGCCGAGCGCGCCGGCGGCAACTACTACCATGTGCCCGAGCCCGGACTCATTGCGGCAGCATTTGAGCGCGAGTTCAGACAGACAACGCAGGTCTGCGCTCGTAATCTTCGATTGCGCCTGCATCCGTCGCGGGGCGTCAATATCCTGCGTGTGTTCGGCCGTGATGCCGTGTATACGCCGACCTGTGTTGAGCTTACTCTGAGCGACCTGGAACGCAATCGAAGTATCGAATTGGTCTGTGAACTGGAATTTACTCAGCGTCCTGCGGCACAATATCGGGTTCTCAGGGCAGAATTGTTGTATGATGATACTGGAACGCTGTGCCCGGAGCGTCTAACATGCGAACTTACATACGAATTTGTCGCTGCAGACGCGTCCGTCGACGAAGCGAACTCCTTAACGACTGCGGCGGTTGAGATCGCATCCGCGATCCAAATCCTCGACATGACCATCCTTGCTATCCGCCGGCAGGGAGTGGATGCGACTGAGGTGCAGAACCACTTGCGCCGTGTCCAGGAGACCCTTCGCAGTAAGGAACGTATCGCCGAAGCGGAATCGGTGGCATCGGCGTCTGCCGCGATCGATCGCGGCGTCCCGATGTCTAAGGTTCTCATGAGCGCCGTATTCGATTTAGATCAGGGCAAGACGAGTTGAAAAACTACTATCAAACTCTCGAAGTTACACCGACAAGTGATGTCGCCGAAATTCGTGAGGCCTACCGACGCTTATCCCAGCACACCCTCTGGGATAAGGATCAGTTTGCGGAGCTTCAGGAAGCGTTCGATGTGCTAACCTCGCCCGAGAAACGGACTGCATACGATATGAGTATTTTTGGAACGCCGCCTGAGACCCCGCCGCTCGCCAATGACATTCTCGACCCGGTTGATAAACTGGCAGTATCGGAATTCGGCCCTCGCTGTCCTATGGGCACAAGCGCCGAATGCCCTGTTGCCTCCGGCAAACTGATCGCCGGCGAGACAACCTGCCCTGAGTGCGGCGTCGATCTCGGAACCCTGCCCGAGCCCGGCGACACGGTAGAGATCGCTCCGCGCGAGTGGGTCGCGCGGTTCGACGAAGAAACGGGACGCCAGCACCGGCTCGGTATCGGACAAAACTCGGTCGGCCGCGAGAACGCTGATGTCCTGCTGCCCGATAAGACGGTTTCCCGTCTTCATGCGCGCGTCGACATTACGGAAGACCGCCGCGTAACCGTAGAAGATTTCGGCAGCACCAACGGCACTATGATCAATGGTGAGCGCCTTCCGGCCGGCGTCCTTCGGAACGTCGCGGACGGCGATACCGTCCGGTTCGGCAGTATCCGTCTTTTGCTTCGCGTCACGACCCCGACGGGAGAATTTGCCGATGCGGCCGCGCTTTCCAGCATCCCGGTAGATTATGAGCTTGGTCAGGTCCCATCGATCATTCCAAGCCTAGCGCTCGATATGCCGTCTCTGGCGACGCCGTTCGAGCCGGAAAATCTGAATCCGCTTGAGAGATTATTTCGCGGCGAATCACCGGCACAGACGCCGTCGCGAGCCCGTCTCATCGCAACCCGAGGCGATATCATTTCCGAGCATCCTCTACCGGACGGCTCGACAACCTTCGGACGTAGAGCGGACTGTACTATCGTCCTGCGCAACGACCCATATGTGTCCAGCACACATGCGGAGATTATCGGCGCCGGTGACCTTTTCACGCTCACGGATGTCGGCAGCACCAACGGAACGGTGTACAATGGAGAACGAATGGTTCCACACAACACCGTAACACTGGCTGCGGGCGATGAAATTGTCATCGGCGGCACCATATTCCGGTTCGAAACTCTTGCAGAACAGCCGCAGCCTGAACCGGCAGAAGCCGTGTAACCGGCAGGGAATGTTTTACTAGAACTTTTTGAAGACGTGTATCATTTAGATCTGCGTCGGAAAATAGGCAACCATATGCACGATATGATGGCGGCGTCGGAAAAGACGGTTCAGTTTAACCGCGAAGAGCTGAATGAAGGATGGGCGGAGATCGGGCGCATGCCCCGCGTACTCGCGACTATCAAATTCGGCGCGAAAACCGACCTTGGCCGCATACGCGAAAACAATGAAGACAAGTTCGATTTCTTTGAGCCCGAGGACTTCGCAGTGCTCGCAACAAAGGGTTCATTCTACGGCCTCGCCGACGGAATGGGCGGCCACTCCGCAGGGCAGATCGCATGCGAGCTGGCGCTAAAGATCATTATCCGCCAGTACTATGCGAACCCTTCTCCGGATACCCACGCCAGCCTGCGCCGGGCGATCGAAGAAGCGAACTCCCTGATCTACGATACGGCGCAGATGATGACCGATCGCAACGGCATGGGCACAACACTGACTACTGCGATCATTCGGGAAGATATGCTGACGATAGCGCAGGTAGGCGATAGCCGGGCGTATTTGATCCGCAACAACGAGATCGCGCAGATCAGCGAAGACCATTCCTGGGTAGCAGAGCAGGTTCGGATCGGCGCAATGACACTTGAGGAAGCGGAATCATCGCCGTTCAGGAACATTATCACGCGCTCGATCGGCACATCAAGCTCTGTGGAAGCCGATATCACGACCCATGAACTGCATGAGGGTGACATTCTCCTGCTCTGCAGCGACGGGCTTACAGGCCATGTCGAGCCCAGCGAGATCCTTGCAGCATGCACACAACACAGTCCGTCAATCGCTGCAACGCGGCTGGTTGAGGAAGCCAATGAGCGCGGAGGCCGCGACAACGTAACCGTTATGGTTATATCGGTACGAGCGCTTGTACCGTTCTCTCAGCCGGACATCGATGTGAATATCGAGGAGCCGCTGGCCGGCGGCAGAGCCGATCGCAGAGCCTGGAATCGCCGTAAATAAGGCGGCATAAGCTGTCGACTGATGCGGACTGGCGCATCGGGCGAGTACTACCGACCAGTCGTAACATACCGATCCGAACAACCATCATTCCGGGGCGAATCACGCTCTGCAACGCTATTTATTGTCGTTGTTCGTATTCAAAAATGGAGCAATAGCCGTGGCTGTCACGCCGACAAGCGTACTTGGAAAATACCGCATCGTGCGGGAGATCGCGCGTTCGAACGATATCGTCTACGAGGGTGTCGATCCCGCAATGGGCCGGCGCGTCGCGATCAAAGAATGCCTTCTTCCCCAGCACCTCTCCGGGACTCAGCGCCGTGAACGTATCGAGCGCTTTTACCGTGAGGCAAAGGCCGCTGGCACCCTCGCCCACCCGAATATCGTTACGATCTTCGACGTCGGTGAAGAGAACGAGCGCCACTATATCGTTATGGAGTACCTCGAAGGCCACAGCCTTCGTGAGATCCAGCAGATGCAGGGCGCTTTGCCGCTGAAGGAAAGCATGGAAATTGCGATCCAGCTCAGCGACGCTCTGGGCTATGCGCACTCGAAAGGCATCATCCACCGCGATGTAAAGCCCGATAACGTGCATATTCTGCCCGGCGGCATCGTTAAGCTCACCGACTTCGGCATCGCGCGCATTTCTCAGGAACCGAGCATCACCGCTCACGGTCAGGTTTTCGGCACTCCATCGTATATGTCGCCGGAACAGGTCGCATCACATACAGTCGACCACCGAACAGACATATTCTCTATGGGCATCTGCCTGTACGAAATGCTCACCGGTCGCAAGCCGTTCATGGGTGACAGTGTGATCACGATCACCTACAACATCATGAACATCCAGCCGCCCATGCCTGTAGGCGTGCCGCCCAGCCTGCACATGATTTTGCAGAAAGCGCTTGCCAAAGACGTAAACCTTCGCTACCAGAGCATGAACCAACTGGTTGCGGATCTGCGAGCCGAGAAACTGGCAATCGAATCCGGCAACCGCACGTCCCAAATCCAGGGAATGCAGTCGAACAACCAGCAAGGCAATACTCTCAATACCGGTACGGTTCCTCCCGAAGTCTCCGGTATTCCGGCGTTCGGACCAGGCGATTCGCGTTACGGCCAGCTTCCGCAGCATAACTATCCGCCGCAGCAACAGCCTTACGGTCAGCAGCAGTATGGCCAACAGAATCCAAGCCAGATGCCGTATGGCCAGCAGCAGCAGGGATACCCGCCCAATAACAACAATTACCAGGGAGCTCCCATTCATGGAAACCCCGGCGGAATGTCCAAGGATACTGTTCGTATCGTCGGCCTTGTAGCCCTGGTTGCAGTGCTTCTTGCACTGATTATCTTTGCGGTGTCGTTTGCGGGCAATCGAGCGAAGGCGCGTGTGGCACAGGAATCTGCGACGCAATATCTGCAGCAAGGCATTACAGCCTTCGACAAGCACGACTATAGCGGCGCAGGCAAGGCTTACGAAGCCGCCCGCCAGGCAAACCCCGGCTCCCCGGAGGCGCGCAGAGCGACGCTTGGTATGTCTCAGGTAGAGGTTGCGCAGGGCGATACCGCCCTGCAGGCAAACGATATGTATGGCGCGGAGGCCTCGTATAGCCGCGCCCTCCAACTCGATCCCGGCAATGTTGCCGGGTATGCGGGTCTTGGCAACATTAAAATGGCACAGCATAAACCGATGGACGCGCTGAGGGAGTGGTCACACGCCATTCAGCGCGACCCGGCCGGCAACTATGGATCGCTGGCCCGGCACAATAGCGCATTGGTGTATTTGCAACTGGCGCAAGACTCCATCAGTACCAACGACAATACTCATGCCCGAGACTACTGGCAAAAAGCGGCAAATGTTGATCCCGGCAGCACTGAAGCTCAAACCGCGATCAATAACCTGAACTCCAATCTCCCCACCGGTTCACCGGGATTGTCTCCTCCGATAGCATCGTCCACCGTACCTGGAAACGGATCATTTCCTCCACCAGGATCAACTGCATCGCCCCCACCCGGCACATCCCCTTCTGCTCCGAACACTTTTCAATAAATACCTGTTTTACTCTCCCGAGATGCTCTTCGCTTGAAGCGAACGAGCATATTGTTGTTTTTAATGCTTCTTTATTTTTATGGCTGACACTATGTCAGCAGGAATAGAGAGATATTCTGTGGAACACAGCCGCCATGGAAATACTGTTCCTCGGCACCGCAGCCGCTGAAGGTTGGCCTGCGGTCTTCTGTTCCTGCCACGCATGCTCTGAAGCACGCCGTCTCGGCGGCAAAGATTTTCGCACCCGAGCTGGAGCTCTCATCGATAACATCGTCAAAATTGACTTTGGTCCCGATGTCGTCTGCCAGATGCAGCGCACCGGACGCGACCTCACAAAAGTCTCAACTCTCCTATTCACCCACGAGCACGACGACCACTGTATTCCGGCCGAACTCGCATACCGCAAACGCGGCTTCATCACTGCCGATACGGTGCTCCCCGAAATCGAAGTGTATGGAAACGGATATGTGATGGATGCCCTGCGCCGGCACATCCCGGATCCTGCATCGATCGAGGGGCAATACTTCCCTCTAGCCGCCTGTCAGCCGGTTACAACCGCGGATGGCACAAGTGTCTTCCCCGTTCCCGCAGCCCACACTGCCGGCGCCCTGCTGCTTCGGATCGAGCGCGGCGGCAAGAGACTGCTCTGGGGGCACGACACCGGCATTGTCGATGATGAAACGATCGACGCCCTCGCCGGAGTGCCGCTGGACATCGCCGTGTTCGACTGCACGTATGGCGCGACCAGTGTTGCTCAGCACCATCATATGGGTATTGAAGGTATTGTCGCCACAGCCGAGCGCCTCCGCAAGGTCGGCGCTATCACCGATGCGACAAAGCTTGTTGCGACTCACTTCAGCCATAACAGCGGGCTGCTGCACGAACAGCTTGTGGAGCGCTTTAAACCGTATGGAGTTACGCCTGCCTACGACGGCATGGTCTTGGAAGTGTAAGGAAGCCGGGGGAACTACTGTGCCGATTGTCTACGCCTGTATTGCGCCGCACGGGGGGCATCTGATGTTGCCAGCGGATTCGGAATCTCCCGTGGCACAGTGCCGGGCTGCCCTGGACAACATGGCCGTAAATCTTGAGGCCTCACAACCGGATGTAATCGTTGTGCTTACCCCGCACGGTATCTATATTGACGACCAGATAACGGTCGGCTTTATGGAGTTTGCATCCGGCGAGCTTGACGGCCTGGAGATATCGGCATCGATCGATCAGGACTTAACAGCTGCATGGACCTATGAGGGCTCGGAACGCGATGTCCCATTTGCGCCGGTTCAAATGAAAGACCCAGATAAGCCGTTCCCTCTGGACTGGGGTGTCACGATTCCCTACGCGCTTCTCACTCAACACACAGGAAACCTGCCGCTGGTCGTTGCGTGTCCCGGCCGCAGCGTATCGCGGGAAGCTCTCGTGGAAGCAGGAACGGCGCTCATCGCCGCTTCGGAGTCCGAACAGAAGAGGGTCGCCCTGATCGTCAGCGCCGACCAGGGCCATGGACACGCCGCAGACGGGCCCTACGGCTTCACACCAGTATCCGCCGAATACGACGCAGCCATGATCGCTGCCGTCACAGAAGACAATCTGGAAGTTCTTCTCACCTGGGACGAAGAGTGGCCCGAGACCGCCCTCGCCGACTCCTACTGGCAGACATTAACCCTGATTGGCGTCCAACGCAAAATTCCCCTCAAAGGCCGATTCCTGGCCTACCAGGTAGACCACTACTTCGGTCTGCTCTGCGCTGAGTACACGTTGTAGCCCCCTACCGACGTACCTTCTTAGCTTTCTTGGGCCGCGTAACATGGCTGCGGCCACCGATCCACTTGGCCCACTTTTGCATATCGGGAGACGCTCGAAGCTTTTCGATGGTATCGAACTCGCGGGCCAGGTCCTTAAGCCCGAAGAGGACGTGGATTTGCCGGTGGCAGTCGACGCATATCGTCGTCGTTTCCCGGCCGCCCTGGCTTTTGGGAAGCGTGTGATGCTCGCTGCGCGCCGAGTCGGGGCAATCTCGGTCGCACAGCGGGCATGTGAACGATGAAGGTTTTGGCTTCATAAATGATAGTCCATTGACGGACAAGCAAGTATCGTCGATTGCTTTACTCTTCGACGACCTCGCGAATTCTGCGCTCCAGTTGATCGAGGTCAAGACCGCCTTCGTCGCGCGCGATGCGCTTTACGGTCGGATTGACATTTCCGAGGTCGAGCAGCAAGTCCCGAAGTATCTCCTGCTGCTGGCGTGACTGCGTAATCTCGCGCGGCTCCTGCACCAAATCTCGAACGATCGAATCTTCAGCCCTCGATGCGACAAGCGGATCGACCTGTCCATCCATATGCACAAACGTCCTTCGCCCCGGGCCGCGGTCTTGTTCTATCGGCAGCACTGCCGTTACACGATCCGACCGCACATACTTTCCAAATCCCAAATGGACCAGAACAGATGATTGTATTTTCATTGTCAGAGTGTTCCTAATGTATTGTTTTCTAATATCATTAACACCTTATAAGATACATTAGTTCCCAAGCCAGAAGCGCTCCTAGCACCCTGAGGCTGTTTGACAGCCCATTCTCACGCATGCTATACTCACTCACTATGAGCCAAGCACAACCCGACGAAATCCTCAAAATCCTGGCCCGCGACGCACGAACGTCGCCGGAAACCATTGCCACTCTAACCGGCCGCACCGCCGCAGGTGTGCGCGAGGCAATCGCCGGCTACGAGCAGCAGGGCATTATCAAACGCTATAAAACCATTGTCGACTGGGAACGCGCCGGTGTTCAAAAGGTGCACGCATTTATCGACGTTCGAATGGTCCCCGCACGAGACAAAGGCTTTGACACCGTGGCAGAGCGCATTCAGCGCTTTCCGGAAGTGAGCAGCGTCTGGCTTGTGTCCGGCGCAAGTGACCTGAGAATCGTCGTCGAAGGCGCAGACATGCGCGAGATCGGCCGGTTTGTGGCCGAGAAGCTGTCCACCATCGAAGGCGTTACCGGAACCGACACCCATTTTTTGATGAGGCGCTATAAGGAAGACGGAGTCGACTATACAGACGACGAATCCGACCAGCGGCTTGTCGTCTCTCCGTAGAGGTACTCAAGTACCCGAATGAAAGATTTTCAGATGAGCAACGAAGCCCTTCCCCCATTGTCTCGGATGGTAACCGATCTCGCGCCATCCGGTATCCGCAAGTTCTTCGATGTCGCCGCACAGATGAAGGACGTTATCTCCCTGGGTGTCGGCGAACCCGACTTCGTCACCCCGTGGGCAATCTGCGAGGCCGCTGTCCAGTCCCTCAAGAATGGGCAGACTAACTATACAAGCACCTACGGCTCTCTTGAGCTGCGAAAGCTGATCGCCCGCCATCTGGCCGCGCGCTACGGCGTCAACTACTCTCCGGAAGAAGAAGTCCTGGTGACGGTCGGCGTTTCCGAAGGCATGGATCTCGCCATGCGCGTCCTGCTCGATCCCGGCGACGAAGTAATCGTGGCTGAGCCGTGCTACGTATCGTACAAGCCGTGTGTCACGCTGGCGGGCGGCGTTCCAGTCGGGGTTAGAACGCGCGCCGAAGATCAATTCCGCATCTCCGTGGATCAGATCGCCGCCGTCACTACACCGCGCACCAAGGCCATCCTGATCGGCTATCCCAGCAACCCAACCGGCGCAACGATGCCGGCTGACATGCTGCTGGAAATCGTAGCATTCGCGCGCAAGCGTAACCTGTATATCGTCAGCGACGAGATCTATGACCGCCTGACATACGATGGCGAGCACACCTGCGTATCCTCGCTTGCCCCTGAGCGGACGATTCTGCTCAACGGCTTCTCCAAGGCGTATGCAATGACCGGGTGGCGTCTCGGCTATGCCTGCGCTCCGGCGGAAATCCTCTCCGCCATGAATAAGGTTCACAACTACTCGATCCTTTGCGCGCCGATCATCGCACAGATGGCGGCAATCGAAGCGTTAAAATCCGCGGAACCCAGCGTGCAGGAGATGGTTGGGCAGTACAACCAGCGCCGCCGTTTGATTGTCGATGGGCTGAACAAGATCGGTCTCGAATGCCATATGCCGCAGGGCGCGTTCTATGCATTCCCTAACATCGAGTCGACAGGATTGGATGAGGAAGAGTTCGCGCGCCGTCTGCTGTTCGAAGAGCAGGTTGCAGTCGTTCCGGGCACCGCGTTCGGAGCGGGCGGCGAAGGCCACATACGATGCTCGTATGCGACAAGCCTCGAAAAGATCAGCATAGCGCTGGACCGTATGGGACGGTTCGTGGAGCGGATTAAAGCCGAAAAAAACTCCCCTAGCCGCCCCGAGTTAACCGAGGCGGCTAGCCGGTAGAAGTACTAGAAACGTCTCTCAGCCCCGTCAACACCCACTGGTGAGAGTTGACGGGGAAGCAGATTGGGGCCTCTGTGCCCCTTCCTTCTAAATGGGGCGATTGTGGGAGCAGGCCTCCGCGCCTGCTCATCCTACTCTCTATCCTTCTCCCCGTCCGTAAGGATAAGCAGGTGCAGAAACCTGTCCCCAAAGGCCGGAGGAGGGCTCCCTCACACCACCAGCACGATCTTCCCATAAGCGCCGCCCTGCAAGATAGCGTCTTGCGCGGCAGGCGCATCGGCGAGAGCGAACTGACGGCCAACCACCGGTTTCAACGTCCCATTCTCCAGCCCCTTGTTGATGTCCGCGTGAATCTCAGCGAACTGTTCCGGAGTGGCGTTGTTCAAGCTCATGCCGAGGATACTGAGCTGCTTGCCCATGGTGACCCGTGGGTCGATCTCGATCTTTCCGCGGCTGCCGATCACGATAACGCGGCCGAACTTCGCCAGGATATCAAGGTCTTTGTTCAGGTTCTGATCCGAAGCCAACTCAATGATCAGATCCACTCCTTTGCCATCGGATGCCTCCCGGATATCGTCCAGATAGCCCTCTTTACTGTGGTCGAATACGCAGTTCGCTCCATGCTCCGTGGCAAGGGTTCGTCCGTTCTCCGTGCTGGCCGTGCCGAAAACCGTCATGCCTGCGGCGGCAGCCAACTCGACGGCAGCCAGCCCCACTCCACCGCTTGCGCCATGGATGAGCACTATCTCGCCGGCTTTGGCATTACCGCGCTGAAACAATCCATGATAGGCTGTGCCATAGGGCACGCCAAGAGCGGCTCCCTGGCCGAATGCAAAAGCTTCCGGCAGCGGATGAACGGTCGCTTCATTGACGAGCGTCTTTTCCGCATAAGAACCGGTAAGCGCGCCGGCAAACCAGACCCGGTCTCCCGGCTTTACGCTTTCAACGCCGTCGCCGACCGCTTCGACAATCCCGGCGCCGTCCACTCCGGGTGTCATTGGAAACTTCACCCCCGGATACCAGCCCTGCCGCTGATAGACCTCGAATGGATTGACACCGGCTGCCTTGACGCTGACAAGAACCTGCCCTGCCCCAGGCACAGGATCGCCGACTTCTTTCAGTTCTAGAACCTCCGGACCACCGCCATGTTCTACGCGTATTGCCTTCATTAGTCCTGCTCCTTTGAGGATGTTTATCTACGTCGGGAACGCGCCTCGACTGCGATGAGTTCCCATGGCGAAGTGGGATTAAAACTTAGGGGTATTCTGACACTGAGGGCAGTAGTACGTGGTGCGGCCTTCAAGGCCCTGCCGGCGCATAAGCATCTTCGTGCCGCAAACGTGGCAAGGCTCATTGAGACGGCCGTATGCCCACAAGCGTTGCGACGAGTTCAATGCGAAGCGAGTCTGGCGCTCGCCGCGGCCGCGGTTCTGCTGCAGCAGCTTATGGCTCTCTTCGATGAGACCATCCAACGTGGCATCGTCCAGTTCGCGCACCAGTCCGAAGGGATTGATGCGGCGAATAAATAGAACCTCGGATTTGTAGATATTGCCCACACCGGCCATCGCAGACTGCTTCATGATCGCCACGCCGATCGGCATATCGGCATACTGACGCAGCCGACGTCGCGCTTCAAGCGGATCGAACTCATCGGAGATGGCATCCGGGCCGAGTTTGGTGAGATGAGGGTGACGCTGGGTTTCACGCGCCGTCATCAACTCAACAACAGGCGCGCTGAAACAAATCGCAATGTAGGCATCCGTATGCAGCACAACCTTCGCATAATTCTCCGGCTTTTGCCAGCGCTCTCCGGGGCGGTATATATGCCAGGAACCGGTCATTCGCAGGTGAGTATGCAGCACAAGATCGGTGCGCAAGAGGTCGAGATTGATCGGCTCGCGCTTCGGAAGAGATTCGTGCAGCGTGGGATCATCAGCCACGTCGAGGCGGCGCAGCACAATCAAGAGGTTCTTGCCGAGAGGCTCCACAGCCTCAATCGCCCGGCCGGCTACCGGCATCCGTGAATCGATTTCGCGGATCTCCGGCAGCTGCGACTCAAACCGAATGAGAGTGCGTCCAAGGAGGGCTTTGCGGAGCGTGGACGCTATTCGAAATAATGTATCACCTTCGGGCATAGCAGATCATGGTTATTTTACCACCGCAATCTGCCCGGGCTGCGTCAACTCAATCTGGATCTTTCCCTTATAATCGGAGAAGATGCCTCGAACCAGAACCTTACGGCCTTTCAGCGACATCATATTCGGGAAAATCGGCATGTAATTCCGCGTGAGGACTGCGGTCAGCGCAGTTCTGAAATTGGGGTCGAAATCCAGAATGGTGACCTTGCCGCCGGCCGTGGCATAGAGATCCGAGACCGTTCCCACGAACGCCCCCTTGCTACCGACCTTGGCTCTCGCCGCATCGAGCGCATGAGCGTCAAGCGCCGACTTGACCGCCGGATCGTTGGCGGAGATTACGGGATATGCGCCACCCTTAAAGGCTGCATCCTCAACAATAGGAGCCGCATTGTCGCCGCCGTTGAAATTGACACCCTTCATCTCGTCGGGAGTCGAGAATATCGTGTTAAGAAGAGTCGCCAGCCGCTCACCGGCAAGCGCCATTCTCTCGAAGGCAATCTTACGGGCATGCTTGACGTAGTCGGGCGAAAGAGACTTAGGATCGCCGGCGGGGAAGGCAAACTTCACGGCGATATCATGACTCTCGAGCGCCCAGTCGACGGGATCGATATCTTTACTCTGATCTTTAACGTTGTCGCCGGCTTCGGAGACGATCTTATCCGCGAAAGCCTTTAGATCCGGATCATCCGGATGCATGGTGCGGGGAAGGTCGAGCTTATTGTATGTGACGGCAATCTTGCCATCCACCACGTCATAGCGATATGCGTTGTCCCAGAACGAATGCAGATTCTTGATCGTCCAGTTAGGATCTGCGCCAGGAAGTTCTTCGATATGGTAGTCGTTACCGCCCTTTTGCCTACCGATCGCATGAAGCGGCTGATGGATGTCGCCCGCAAAATGGAATAGAAACGCAAGCATTCGCGCACTGTCGGCGGGTTTGCTGGCAGGATCTTTCAGAGTCTTCTCGCACTTATCGACGATCGCCTCATAGACATTCGGATCATCCTCACTATCGAATTTTTCCAGGACAGTCTTCTTGTCGGCATCATCGGGCAGATCGACATAATGCCAGGTGTTATATATCTTGGTCTCATCCCGAAGATCGTCCATAAACGCGGCGACAGTTACGGCATTATACGGCTTGTATTTATCTGGAAGCCCGGCCACAAGCGGATCGGACTCGAAAAGCGTGATACGAGAATCCACCGCCTGCTTTGCCGCCGGGCTCAGGCGATCGTACGCGATCTGAGCGATGACCATATGTCCGGCTCGATCCCAGCAATGACCGGGCGAAGCGGAGCCGACAAGCAACGCAAAAGCAGCAATCGATTTGATCTTTTTCATAAGAAGCTCCGAAAGTTTCCGAGCACGAAGTATGCCAAACGAATGTCCTGCGCCACACTTACTGGCGCAGGACATGTGATCTCCATAAGGTTTTTAATTATAGTAAGCGGTAATTACGGGCAGACTGAGTTGTTGCGGCAGTGGTTGATGAGGAACTCGGTGATGCCGGTGGTATACGTACCGTCCGGGTTCTGCGCAAGCTGTCCCTCGACGGCGGGATGGTGAGCCTTCACATGTCCGTCGCAGTAAAGGAAGTTGTCCGAGCCCGTATGCCACGCAACGAGGCCCGGGGAAGCGCATCTGTAGCTCGCATTACCGAGGAATGCCGAACAATCCGCCGTCTTGGTGTAATATCCGCCAGTGGATGTCCAGTCGCCGGAACGGCCGACATAACCGTTGTACTTGTCGGTAGAAGCCTCCGGGATTCCCTCATACAGCAGGTCCGTGCTCGTGGGCTCCTGAATAGCAGCCATGGAAATTCCCTGCGGCAGGTAATTCAAGGTCTTGTATCCGACTGAAGTATAGAATGGATTGTATTTATCTACGTCATCGACATTGGTGACAGTCGCACCATTTTTGGATACGCCGGTGCTCCGAAGGTACTGGTTCATTCCATAAGAGCGAGGGTACTTATAGAAGTTGGATGAGGCCGCGATGGTGCCCTGTGCAACTCCAGGCTGGTCGGGACAGACAAAGACCTGTGTCAGCGAAGTTCCGCGGTTCTTGAGATACGGATCCAGAACGGGGCTTGATCCGTCCGGCTGGATGGTGTCCCAGGAGAACAATGTTGCAGAGCCTCCGGGGGCGGGCAGATACTCGTCATTGTCCTGCGAATACTGCATGAACGCGAGGCCAAGCTGCTTGAGGTTCGATGTGCAGGATGTCTGACGCGCCTTCTCGCGGACCTTTGCAAAAACGGGGAATAGAATTGCGGCAAGAATCGCTATAATTGCTATAACTACTAGCAATTCAATCAAAGTAAAGGCATTTTGTCGTTTCATTTTATTTCTCCGGTCGGAACAAGGACTATTTTGGTAACCAGAAGCCGGGCGAGTTTATAGCGCCGAAAAATCTCTGACTATAATTCAGTACGATTATTAGAAATCACTTAATGCACATCAAGTGTTAGAGATCTCTCTCCGGCATCGGTCCCACTTATTATGCGGCATCATATAGTGACATTGCGTTATCGGAATATTAAGATAATGATAAATCATCTTAATAAAGCTGTAAGCGGAGATACTCTCAATCCATGAAGATTAATATAATCTAATCTGACATCTCTTTAAAAACCTCTGTAATGACTTACCTACAGCCGCTTCAGGAACCCCTGTGACGTCGACTTGAAGCCCGCTTCAAGCAGTGCCGGTCCCAATCTTGTATCTTGAGGCGGTTGTCCATCCACTTCTTCGATATAGATAGCCCGACGGCGCAGCGATGTAACGAGATCGCCGAGCACACGGGCGATCTCATAGGCGACCTCATTGGGATCGCGTTCGGGAACAGAATCCAGAAACGTTACAATCTGGCGTTCGCTGCGTGGTATCCATGCAGCGAGAGCGCCGTCGATCATTATGACCTGAGCGCCGGCCTGACGCATGGGCCTTCGCGATGGATTGGTATCCGGCCATGACAGGGCCGCTCCATACGGATTGGCCGGATCCGTCGCCGCAAGCATCACGCTATGCAGCCGCTCCTCATCGGCATCGCGCAACGTTCGCAGACGATCCACAGCGCCGGGAACTGCAAACTGTGTTGCGCCAAGTCCGGCCACGAAATACCCTCGGCGTACAGCGCCGGCATCTTCCATAGCCTTCAACACGCCGTACACAGAGCTGAAACCACCTTCGAGTCCTTCCGCCTGCACGGCCTCACGTGTAAGCAGACCATATCGCTCAAGCAACTGGTTCACACGCGCTGATAACAATTCCGTAGGTGTCGGAGCAGGCTCCATCTCGATCAACGGACGCACCAGCGACCAGCGACCGGCCGTTTCCGGCGTCGTATTTTGACGCCCTCCGGTAATAACAACCGGCGCACGGCGGTTTTGCCGGTAACGGCGAGCGCCCGTTGCAATGGCCCGTGTCCGTAGATCCGGCGCTTTCGCGGACGCGCGTCCGGGATTGCAGAATGCGCGCACAGGGCCTAAAGTGTCGTTCGTTACCTCTCCGGCCCACACAAGGTCCCAGAGGGCCTGCTGGACGTCTGGTGGGAACCCTCCCGTGGCCTGAAGGATCTGTGGAAAGAACGATGCGCCGCGAATACGCAGGATTTCGCGGATACGATCGTGCGCTTCCCCCTCCGGCTTATCTATCGCCCCGGCGGACACAAGAAATGGAGCATCTTCAGCCAGGTACAGGCGAATGCGGCCGTCATGCTGCCCAAGAGGCTCTGCGCCGATCCAGATAACCTCTCCTGCCGCCATGAGATCGTCGAGCTGGCGCGAGTCGTATCCCTCGACCCGTGCAGGCAGAATCTGTGTCTCAAGTATGGAAGCCGGGATCTGCGCGCCTTGCAGCTGCTCAATGGCCTCGAACAGCGCATTCTTGCCTCGCCTCGGCGGATCGACATGCTGCCAATTTGCGTAGAGACGGCCAAGAGCGGCAGGCTCCACCGGCTCGACCTCTTTACGCAACCGTGCCAGGGACTTCTGACGCAGGGCACGCAAAACTCCGGCATCACACCACTCACGCCCCGTGCCACCCGGGCGGAATTCACCCTCCACGACCTTGCCGGCCCCAGCCATGCGCTGCAGCACAATCATAACCGGCGCGGTGCCGATGCCATAGCGCAGAGCAATGTCAGCTGCGCCAAATGGCCCGTGTGTGCGTGAATAGCGTGCCACAAGGTCACCCAGGGGATCTCGCAGGTATTCCAGGAAAGCATCCGGCAACCCCGCCGGCGGCGGAATGCCGAGCGCATCCCGGTATCGCCCGGCATCCTCCGCCGCAATGTAGCGCGTTTCGCCCGCAATGGAAAGCGGCACGATCCGGCGCTCACGCTTGAGCTGGTTGATCCAGCCTCCTGCCTCTTCCGGCGCTGCAATGCGCAAACGCACTTCGTCTTCCGTCAGATCCCCAAGACGAATGAGCAGGTCGTGCAAACCGTCGGGATGACGCGCAGCCCTCTCAGCCGACAGATGCTGGATCGCCAGTTCGATCTCGTGCAGAGCATCGGCATCGAGCAGTTCACGCAGTCCTGCATCGCCAAGCAATTCACGAAGCTGAACGGGATCGACACTTAACGCCTGCGCCCGGCGCTCCGCCAGGGGAGCATCGCCCTCATAGATGAAGTTCGCGACATAGTTGAACATCAGCGATGCCGCGAAGGGAGATGGGGACCGGCTGGTTACGGGAGCCAGATGGATCTGACGAGAACGAACATCGCCGAGGAAAGACAGTAGCGCCGGCATATCGAAGACATCGCGCAGGCACTCACGGTAAGTCTCCAACATGATCGGGAACGATCCGTATTTCGAGATGGCCTGCAGCAGTTCCGACGCGCGTTTGCGCTGCTGCCAGAGGGGGGCGCGCTTGCCGGGATGGCGGCGCGGCAAGAGCAGCGCACGCGATGCCGCCTCGCGAAAGCGCGACGCAAACAGGGCATTGGCCGGAGCCCCCTGCCCTGAAGGCCTCGCTCCGCTGCCAAGCCCCAGCTGCCGGATAACGAGGTCCTCAACTTCCTCCGGGTCAGGAAACAGCAAATCGACCGGCGGCGGCTCATCCGCCTCCGGAAAGCGTACGACGATGCCATCGTCTGTCCACAGAATGTCCAGCTCCACATCGGACCGATCGCGAAGCATCGCGCCGATCGCCATGGCCCAGGGCGCATGGATACGGGATCCGAATGGACTCAAAATGCAGACACGCCAGTCTCCCATCTCATCCTGATAACTCTCCACAACGAGAGTTTTATCATCAGGAACGACCCCGGAGGCATCGTATTGATCCTGAAGGTACTGGAGAAGATTCTTCGCGGCATTGGCATCGAGCGCGTGCTTTTCGACGAGCAGATCCGTGGCAAGATCAGTCGGAAGCTCACGCAATCGCCGCGTCAGCGCGCCGATCGCCCGGCCGAACTCCAAGGGGCGGCCCGGCCGGTCGCCATGCCAGAACGGCATCCTTCCAGGCTGCCCGGGCGCGGGCGATACCACAACACGGTCATGCGTGATCTCTTCTACGCGCCACGAACTCGCTCCCAGAACGAAAACTTCGCCTGGATGGATCTCGAAAACCATCTCTTCGTCGAGTTCCCCCACCCGGCCGCGCCCCTTCTCAGCCCCGAGCAGGAACACACCGTAGAGGCCGCGGTCGGGGATTGTGCCTCCGTTGCTAATAGCGATCCGCTTCGCGCCCTCCCGGCTATGCACGATCCCATTCACGCGATCCCAGGTAATTCTCGGACGCAGCTCTGCAAAGTCATCCGACGGATACCGTCCGGACAGCATATCCAGGACTTCTCCGAACAGAGAATGCGGCAGTTCCGCAAACGGCGCGGCTCGCCGGACCAGCCGTTCCAGGTCGTCCACGCGCCAGTCGTCCACGGAAACCATCGCAACGATCTGCTGCGCCAGGATATCCAGCGGGTTGCGCGGATAACGCATCTGCTCAACGGAACCGTCCACCATGCGATCCGTCAATGCTGCGCAGGCAAGGAGGTCTCCGCGGAACTTTGGGATGATAACGCCCTTCGACGATCCCCCAACCTGATGCCCGGCGCGTCCGATGCGCTGCAGGGCGCTGGAAACGCTTGGCGGCGCTTCTACCTGGATCACAAGGTCGATCGCACCCATGTCAATACCGAGCTCAAGAGACGACGTAGCCACAATCGCCGGCAGCTTCCCTGACTTGAGCTCATCCTCAATCAGCATCCTCTGCTCGCGCGCGATCGATCCATGATGGGCATGCACGATCTCCTCACCGGCTAAGTCATTCAGCGAGCCGGCAAGCCGCTCTGCGAGACGCCGGCTGTTCACGAAAATTAATGTTGACCGGTGCTGCTTGATCAGGTCCAGGATCAATGGATGGATTGCCGGCCAGATACTCGTGCGCACATCAACCTGATTGGCATCGCCGCTTGGTATTTCCTGTATCTCTCCCAGGCGCGCCATATCCTCGACCGGCACTTCGACCCGCAAGTCGAGAGGCCTCCCGGAGCCCGCATCTACGATGCGGACGGGGCGTGGGGAGGCAGAGCGAGCAGGAACGCCATTGCCGACGTTTATAACAGAAGACGTATCGTACACGACGATATTGTCATCACCTTCACGGACATCGTCTACATCGGGGACAGAGACAAGCTCTGCCCCTACATTATGAGAAAATGGCGTTGCAAGTTCATTCAGTTGCGCTTGCTGTAACGATGGCAGTCCGGATTGATCGTCATCCTTCCACCCTTCATCAACGCTGCCCTCAATATCCCGCAGAGCATCCCCGATTAAGTCGGCGTGATCTGCAGCCGGCGGCAGATTGCTATCTTCGTACCCCCCGAGAAACCGTGCGACTTCGTCCAAAGGACGCTGCGTAGCACTGAGTCCGATGCGCTGGAAAGCAGGACCATCCACAATAAGATCAGAGACGGGATGGGTTTCTACTTCAAAAGGCAAGGCTGGTTCTGCAGAGGACGCAACCTTGCGTCCACGCTTCGCATTCTTCACCGTCTTGGTGGGCTTCGCGGGTTTGGAAGTTACATCCTGCCGAATCAGCTCCTCAAGACGTTCGAGCGACAGCGCAAGGTGACTGCCGCGCTTAGTGCCGACCATTGCATGGATCTCGTCGATGATCACCCAGCGCACGGAACGCAATGTCTCGCGCACATTGCTGGTCAACATCAGGTAGAGGGATTCAGGAGTGGTGATCAGAATATCGTCAGGCTGGCGCTGGAAGAGCACCCGGTCGCGGCTTGGGGTATCACCTGTGCGGATCGCTACGGTAGGTTCATGAACGGGCATGCCCATGCGCTCAGCGTAACGGTGAATCCCCACAAGGGGCGCGCGCAGATTGCGCTCGACATCTACGGCGAGCGCCTTGAGCGGCGAGATGTATATGACGCGGCAACGAGCCTCCTTCGCAGGCACGGGATCGAACATCAGGTGGTTCAATGCAACCAGGAACGCCGCGAGAGTCTTGCCCGACCCTGTCGGCGCAAGCATCAACGTATGCTCGCCGCCCTGGATCGTCGGCCACCCCAGTTGCTGCACCCGTGTCGGCTCCGGAAACGAGTTGGTAAACCATGCGCGAACGGCCTCATGGAAACCGTCAAGGCATGGATGCGGCTCACGGGAGAGAACGGGCGATACGGGAGAAGATTGTTCAATGTTGGGCATAATTACGAACACCTGTACGTGTTCGATTATTGTACCCATTTTCGACGGCCGGCAATTATCGGATGCACCGTCGAATAGGTCGCCTGCAAGGCACATTCTCCGAACACGCGTCCATCGGATACAATGTAAAGACAAGCAGGCGGCCATGAATAACTCATTGCGCTATTGCTGAACTGATCGCAACTATGTATCCAATAATATCTATTATCGTCCACGTTCTATTCTGGCTTTATATATCTATCTGGATTCATGAGTTTGGTCACGTGATCTGCGGACGCTTGGCCGGATACCGTGTGACCGCAGCCGGCACTGGCTTTGGACGGCTCCTCTTCCACGTTCGAGTCGGCTCATTGATTCTGTTTATCAGAAGGGGTTCCGGCGGCTTAACATATCCTTATTCACGTGACATATTCCCAACGCGCCGCCAAAAGATACTGCTCTATGTGGGCGGCATCGCAGCGAACTCCGTTGCCCTGGTGGCATTTGCCGCCGTTGCCGCAGTAAAACACTCCATATCGTTGAATTTGCTCATTTTTATGGCCTGTAATGCGTATTGCATACTCATTTCGGCTATACCTTCCACGTTCAAATCGGGTGCTACATCTCATCGAACAGATGGCGGGCTAATAAAGGCTATCGTCGCGGATAAACGGCTCGAATCGGAAAGTTATTACGACCTTGCTGCTTATCGGGCGCACATAAGACAGATGCAAGAGATCGGAGATCGCGAACAGACATTCTTCGGCTTGGTGACACTGCTCACGATGTACTTGTTTCTCGGAGATCGTGACGGAGCAGCATCTGCATTTGACGAGGCTTCCATAATATACGATCACCATGATCCGTGGGACTCGGGGCACATCGCAAACGCCAGGGCGCAATTGCAGCTAATTGACAATCCACATGGGGCCATTGAGAGCGCCATAGAGTCGGAGCGCCTATTCCTGAGCGGAGGTTATGAGGCTGCCTCTGTGTGGGCTCGTCTGGCCCGGAAGCTTGCATATAAAGAGGCGGGACTTGCAGAGATGAGCGCGAAGACACTCACGGCACTATTGCAAACCGATCTTATTCAAAATGAACCGCACTTCATCCCGATCATAATGCGGATGCAGGCCGACGATTTTCTGACCCTAGGAAAAATCGACGATGCTCTCAAGAAGGCAGAAGACCTGTGGACGCTCAACGAGGATTCCAGCTACATTGTCAGCTACCACGTATTCATTCGGATTGCGGCAGCGCTTGGAAATGACGGACGGTATGCGGAAGCCACACGATTTTATCAGCGCGCCCTCACCCAGATGCACAAGATTTTCAAAATGCAATCTGACCTTCTGGATCGATCCCTGTTTGCACTCAATCATCAAAAAGACATCGATCAGGCCTCTGCATATTTTCGGAAAATCGATGATGAGGCCGGCGCACTGAAAGCCGAAGCATTGTTCGAGCAGGAAGAGCAGGAACCTGCCCAAAGACCTGGAAAAGCCGACAGTACTCGGCGAGATCGATACAATTCGGCATCTGGAATGTATCAGGGGATCACTTTTGGATTTAGTACGAATGCGCTGATTGCATTCGCCACCTGGCAAAGCGCCAAGTTCGGAAGCACTGATTTCATGTCCATCCTTTGCTATTCTTCAGTGGTGGGCTTGATACTGCAGATCCTGCTACTCGCCGGACGCTCCAGGGCATGGATAATCGCCTATGGAGGATATGCTGGTGTTGCCCTGGCAATTATTCCCTGGATTGCGGCACTTATTGCAAGCTAGGAATCATGAGTCGGCACAACGGCAATCACCTTGACAACAACCGAACAAGCGTGCGATAATCGGAGAAGGTTCGCTTTTTTCTTTACTCGTTGCGAGATGAGGAGTTTCCCGCGTGGACGCCGGCCGACGCACCATCCTGCATCTTGACCTCGACGCGTTCTTCTGCTCCGTGGAGGAGTTGCGCGATCCGAGCCTGATTGGAAAGGCATTCGCCGTGGGCGGCTCGCCCGATGGCCGCGGTGTCGTGTCATCCTGCTCCTATGCCGCCCGCAAGTTCGGCGTGCGCTCCGCAATGCCCATGGCTCAGGCCATTCGCCTGTGCCCCGGCCTGCTCGTCGTCTCACATGGCCGTGAAGGCTACAGGGACGCCTCCCAGCGCGTTATGGAGCGTCTGCAAGACCTTAGCCCCAAAATGGAGCAAATCTCCATTGACGAGGCGTTCGTCGACATCTCTGAGCATGACGTCGATCCCTTTAGTCTTGCTCAGCAATTGCAACGCTCCATCAAAGCAGACCTTGGCCTCCCTTGCTCCGTAGGAGTAGCCTCAAATAAGCTGATGGCTAAAATTGCCACCGAAGTGGGCAAGTCGGGAATTTCCAACTCCGTAGGCCGGATACAGGCTGCGGCTAAGGAGGGTTCCCCAAGCGCGATTTGCCTTGTTCCTCATGGAGAGGAAACAGTCTTCCTGGCGCCGCTGCCTGCCGGCATGCTCTGGGGAGTCGGACCGAAAACGGCGGAGCGTCTCGCAGAACTCGGTATCACAACGATCGGCGATATCGCGGCGCTCACCGAAGTGGACCTTTCAAGACGGTTCGGCGAACACGGCAGAGGACTCTGGCGGCATGCTCACGGCATCGACAATCGTGAGATCGTTACGGAACATGTGGCAAAATCCATATCGCAGGAGCAGACGTTCGCAAGAGATGTCCGCGACGGTGATGTCCTCCGAAAGCTCCTTCGCGACCAATCGCGCTCGCTCAGCAAACAGCTGATTGATGACGGCGTATGCGGAACCGTAATTCGCATAAAGATCCGCTGGCCGGATTTCACAACACTGACTCGCCAGCTCTCCATGTCCACTCCCACGGATTCGAGTGAAACGATCTACTCAATGGGTATAAAACTCTTCGATCGTGTATGGACACCCGGAAAACCGGTCCGTCTCCTTGGCCTCGCAGTTGGTGGTCTCACCGTGCCACAGCAGCTCAATCTATGGGACAACCGTCCTGCACAAAGAGCCGAGCAGGATCGCCGTGTAGAAGAAGCCCTCTCAAAGGTACGCGAGCGCTTAGGAGACAGCGCCGTTAAGCGCGCCCGCGATCTCTAAACAGGCCTCTGTGCCTGTCTCTTACTAATAAGCGCGGTTGTGGGAGCAGGCTTCCATGCCTGCTCATCCGACATGAGGTGCGGCGCACAGCGGCGAAATTCAGACCCTGTCTATAAGCGTCCATGGAACTCTCAAGGGTGACATATTTGTTCATAATGGTGTAATAGCAGAATTATCAGGAAGGACTGACCAATGGCTGATAAGATTATCAAAACAGAAGAGGAGTGGAAGCAGGAGCTCACTCCCGAACAATATTACATATTGCGGCAGAAAGGCACGGAGCGCGCGTTTACCGGCGAGTATACCGATACCGAGGATGCTGGCGAATATAAGTGCGCGGCTTGCGGACAGGTCCTGTTCGAATCCGGCACGAAGTTCCACTCCGGCTGTGGCTGGCCCAGCTTCTACGCGACCGAGGCTTCCAAGGTTGATGAGCATGTAGACACAAGCCACGGCATGCGTCGAACGGAAGTAACCTGCAGTCGATGTGGCGGCCATCTCGGCCATGTGTTCCCGGACGGCCCCCCGCCGACGGGCCTGCGCTACTGCATTAATTCCGCTGCAATAGACTTCGAACCCGCTAAGTAACCGGAGTTCTCTCAACAACTTGCAAAGACGAGGCCCCTTTCCGAATTATCGGAAAGGGGCCTCAGCTTTTCAAAATAACATCGTGATACTTACGGGAGATGAAATCTTAAAACTTCAAAGACAAATGCCTGTCGAGCAGCCATTCGGGATCAGGCGTCTCCTTGAATTTTTCCAGGACAATCCGCGTGCCGCTCGGCCCGGTTAGCAGGTAGGCGCGGTCAACAGTTTGCAGCATCATCTTAAAGCCCTGCCCGAGCGACCCGGCAGTCGTATAACCGCGTTCGAGCGTCGCATGCGGGAGCTGCTCCATGGCTATCCCCTTGCCATGATCCTCAATCCAAATCTGAAGGGCTTTCTCGTCGACACAAACCCGCGCCGTTCCGCCGCCCGCGTGCACTACGGCATTCATTGCCGCTTCACTGGAGGCGATGATCAGATCATTCGTCATCAGCGCATCAAAGTTGTTTTCAGCTCCTGTGCTCCGCACAGCCGCGCGCACAGAGGCCAGGTCGACGTCCTGTGTCACGGGAAGTTCCACGGCTAGAGGCAGGGGAGCGGGAAGCTCGGTGGAATCGACGCACAGATTGAGTGCGCCGTCAGTCACACTGGCCAGAATATCTCGAACGAAGGTCTTTTGCCGCACCGCCTCGTCGGCGCGCAGCTGTTCCATCTGGAGGCGTTCGGTAACATCCCGCATCAGAAGGCCAAAGCCGCGCAGACGCTGCCGCTCGTCCCGCAGTGCCGTAATGACGCCGTCGCCCCAGAAACGAGTTCCGTCCTGCCGGACATACCATCGTGTGTCGGCAGCGCGTCCGCTATCTTCCGCTTCCGAACGCTCACGATCTGGAACGCCGTTATCGCGGTCCTCAGGAACATAAATAAGCGAAGCCGGCTTCCCGACGATTTCATCCTCGTTATAGCCGAAGAGGCGCTGCGCTCCAGGGTTCCAGGACTCCACGGCGCCGTCGGTGGAAAGCATAAACAGCGCATAGTCTTTCGCGCCGTCAACGAGAAGCCGGAAGCGTTCCTGGCTCTGTTCGAGTGATTTCTCGACCTGACGCTTTTCCTGTTCGATGCGGTGCATGCGGACCGCAGTGCGAATGCTTCGCCCAATAGCAGAGGGGGTGACACTTTCCTTGGATAGATAGTCCGCCGCGCCCGCTTTCATCAACTCGACGGCAAGCAGCTCATCAGCGTCATGTGAGAGCACGACCATCGGCACGTCAATGCCGTTTTCTTTCGCGCCGAGTAAAAGGCAGAGGCCGGGAGCGTCCGGCAAGTCCTGACCAAGCAGAACGCAGTCGAAGGGAAGCGTCATCAGCGCCTTTAGTCCTCCGGCGCACGTCGATTCCTCGTGGGACCGCAGATCAGGATCCGTGGCCTTCAGAGTCATCTTTACACGCGCTCGCTCGCGAACATCCTTGTCCACGATTAGCACGTTCATTGGGTCTTTCATGCCGTCTCCCATCGTGGTAAGCCCTACAGGTGCGCCGGCTTGCTGCGTTCCGGCTAACTAACTCGTCTCAGCAAATCCGCTTTCCGCCGGCGCCTTTTGTTTAGGACCGATGCAGGATCGCGATTGTTCCGGCAGGCGCTTACGGCAATTTCAAAACCATCATACCGCAACACGCCTGACTTGTCATATCGAGATGCGCAGAATTCTCAGCACAATACGAGAGAACGACAAAAAACAGACAAAATCATCAGTTCTTCTGCGCGCTTACATATGCAGTATGCGTCTTGGGAGAAACGACCATCGAGCCAATCCACTGCTCGGAATCCGATTTATTTCGAAAGATGAAGAACTGCGGATCTTTCAAATTAGGAACATCGCCCCACCCTGCTGCGGTTGCATCAGCAGCAAGATTGCCGTGCAGGGATTCCGGAGGAGAATAGTGAAAAGATGCCTTCTGAACTTTGCTCATATTCTTGGTCAGTGCCAATAAACTCTTTGGAGCACCGGTGATTTTTAACCAAATCATACTGGTCTGCCAGCTGGTATGTCCCTTCACGACAACTTCTGTCACGCCCTGCGGCACCGGCGCGCCGACAACTTGCTTGAAAACATCTCCGGACGACTGTTCTGAATAATCCTTGGAGAAAAACTTCTGACTGGCATACCAACCGAGCCAAAGAAAGCCGCACAATAACATAACGAGTGCAATGGCACCAAGCGCCTTTAGCATAGGATCTAACTCGCTTCCTCGCCTGGACGCATCTTCGTCCGGGCAGCGGGGAGTGGCTTCCGCGGCCACATTCCCCGCCCGTAATTAAATCTCTTGCCGCTCGGACACTGCAGTGTATGGTTAGCCGGCTTGTGGCCGCGTTCCGCGAGCCGTCTCCCCCACAGTGGGGTCGGGCGGCAGGGAATACATTCGGGCCAAAATATCGTGAAAACCGTGTGGCTTGACACCGAACACATCAACAATGGCATGACTTGTCGTTACATTGTCGCGACCAAGGTTCGCCAACTGATCGCGTGTTACGGGCGGTTTCGGCAGGATCGCCTCCATAATAGTCGCCACTACACGCAGTATCGGAATGGGGGCATGCAGGAGCGGCTTTCGAACACCGAGAGCCCCCGCAAATCCCTGCAGCAGAACGTTGAACGACACCTGTTCGGCGCCACCTATCTCAAACACTTTATCAGCGCAAGCCGGGTCGTCAAGACATTCTACTACGCAACGTGTCAGGTCGTCAATGTCAACGGGCTGAAAGAGATTCTTGCCATTGCCGGGAACAGGAATCACGGGGAATGGCAGCTTAACAGGAAGTCCGCCATACTTGATGAGATCCTGCATTTGAGCGGCAAATTCACCGTCGATGCCCAGGATTATGGAGGGGCGAAAGATCGTGTATGAGAAGCCGCTCGTGCGGACGATCTCCTCTGCTCGCGCCTTGGTGCGCGAGTACTCCGCGGGCGCATCCGGATCTGAACCGATGGCGCTCATATAAATAAAACGCCCTTTGAAGTCCGAAGACCGCGCCGCTTCCACGACACTGCGCGTCCCCTCGACATGGACGCGCTGGAAAGTCTGTCCTCCGCGCCCCTCCTGAATAATGCCCACAAGGTGGATGACGGCATCCACATCCCGGAACATAGCCGCAGTGAGCGTCCCTGCCTCGGCGATATTCACTCCGTCGACATATTCAGCGCCGGCGTGGCGCCGGGGACCTGCGGGAAGTACCCGCGACAGACCGCGAACGGAGTGGCCCTGGCGCAGCAGTCCCTCGATAATGTGACTGCCGACAAATCCCGATGCGCCCGTGACGACGATCTTCATGATGACTCGCTTTCTAATGGGACCATGTCCCCACACGCGGACGTGATCATCCGCGACAAACAAGTTGCCTCAACGCCATAACAATGCCAGACGGCGAGGCAGTTCCCTGGGGGCAAGGGCAGTCCCAAAAGAAAAGGGCGGCTGCCCGAAGGCAGCCGCCGCAGATTTTAGCAGGCCGGGATTGATGCCCGGCCATGCAGTCTTATTTAGATTATCGTCGAACGTTCGGCGTCGAGGATGTTGTCGGGATGATTACCGTCACATCCTGGTAAGCCTTGATCCAGTAGCCCTTCCACGGCTGCAGCTGGCCCGTTCCGGTCAACGGAACGTTTGCGCCATTCTCGACACCGTAGAGTGTCGGATCGATGATCAGTGATCCGGTTGCAGAGCTAGTCGCCTGAACGAACGTGTAAATGCCGGTCGAAGTCTGGAACTTGAGGTCGGCCACGTTGATCGCGCTGGTGCTCGGCGTACCGATCTGGTTCCAGTAAGGATGCAGGGCGACTGATATCGTCGCGGCCGCAATGGCCTTGCCGGGAATGATCACGTCCGTATCAGTCTTCAAACGCAGCCAGTACCCAAGGCCCGGTCGCGGGTAATCGGCCGGCGGCGTGGGATCCTGGACATACTGCAGCTGAAGCGGCTGATAGATCTCTGCTCTCGACCGGTTGGTATTCACCGCTCCGAAGAGAGCGTCCCATGACGATCCGCTGTAGTCGTACGGAACCGATATCATCGAGGTGCCGGCAGGCAGCGTAATGATAGGCGGAATGTTCGCATCCGCCCGGACGAAGGTGTTCAGCGTCACCGAGACAGGCAGCACGATGGGATCGAACCCTGTTCGTGTGATCGTCACAGTGTAGTTGCCGGGCTTCGTGATCTTCACCGAGTAGTTGACCGACTTGTTGTCGCCGTTCGGCGGAGCCGCCGTCGTGCGGGTGGTCGTGCTGGTGACAGTCGTCACAACCTTCGAAGCGCTGTCCTTAACGGTGACCGTAGCCGCCGCAGTCAGTCCATGCGTTCCGATCGTGATCAGACCGCCGATCGTTCCAGGAGGCGTAGGCTTCAGGGCGAAGTTCACGATAACGTTGCCGTTATCGGGAAGCGTCGTCTTGTCCGTAGCTTTAATGGGCAGGTAGTACGGCTCATCGGCAACGCTGATCAAGTAAGAACCCGGAGGCAGGTCCGGTGTCTTATATGCGCCCTTGCCGTCCGTCGTTTCAGTGTCCGCAAGCGTGCCGGTCGCCGTCGTGATGGTCACGGTTGCGCCGGAGAGCGCGGTATGCGTAACCGAGTCGGTAACGGTTCCTGCGAAGTTGCCCGGGACTGCCGGGAGTACGAAGTCACGGGTGGACGTCGCGCCGCTGGTTACAGTGACGGACTGCTGATCGCTAGACACTCCTCGTATGGTTGCCGAACCGCTCAAGCTGACCGGAACGCTCTGTGTGGGAACGTTCGTGATTGTGTAGATGCCGTTAGCCGCCGTGGTCGCCGTCAGGCCACCGTCGAATGTGACGACTGCGCCTGCCGCCGGCCTCGTGCCGCCGCGGTAGTAGACATGACCGGTGATGGTCGCAGGCTTCACATGGCTGATACCGAAGTTAACGATGAGGTCGTCGTTATCTTTCAATGTCGCCTTGGTTGTAGCCGGCAGGTAGTTCGGCGGATCGGTCACATCGATCTTGTATGTTCCGGCCGGAAGATCCTTCGTCTTGTAAGTTCCTCCCGCACCCGTTGTCTGCGTATCGACAACACCGGTTCCGTTGCTTACAGTAACCGTGGCCCCGACAAGGCCCTTGCTAGTAGCAGGGTCAATTACCGTGCCGCGGAAGTTGCCGGGTACGGCAGGCAGGATTAAGTTCTGCGTCACGGTCTGGCCACTGCCAATCGTGATGGTTTTCGCAGGACTTGATACGCCGCGCAAAGTAGCCGTTCCCTTATAGTTGATCGGGCTGCTCTGCGTGGGAACGTTTCTGATCGTGTAGGTTCCGTCCACGGCCGTAGTTGCTGTGGAGCCTGTGCCGAAGTCTACAACCGCGCCCTTGGCCGGCGTTCTGCCGTCTCGGAAATACACATGGCCCGTAATCGTGCCCTTGAGAACCGGGTGCAGCACGAAGTTCTTCGTGAGCGTTACCGAGTCAGGCAGGCTGATCTTGGTGAATGTAGCCGGAATGTAGTTCGGCTCATCGGACACCGCAACCGTATATGTGCCGGGCAGCAAGTTCGGCGCACTGTAAGAGCCGCCTGCCGTCGATGTCACGGTCGTGGTCGGAGTGCCGTCGGCCGAAGTAAGTACAATCGTCGCTCCGACAAGCCCGGCGCCCGTAGCAGCATCGGTCACCGCGCCCTGGAAGCCTCCAAGGCCCGGCTTGAGGATGAAGTTCTGCTTTATCGTCGCTCCGCTTGGAACGACGACCGTCACGGTTGGAGGATCCGACACCGCAAGCAGACGGAGAGCAGAACCGACATATGTCGCGCCGGGAAGCGGCGCGCTTGGAACATTGGCAATCGTATAGATGCCGTTCAGATCGGTCCTGCCGGTAAGCTTCAGCTTGCCGTCGCCAGATACGAACGTTACGGTGGCGGAGTACACCGGCTTCCCGGTCTGCTCGTAGGTAACCTTTCCGGTAAGCGTGCCCTTCAGGATCGGCGCCAGCGCAAAGTCGCGGGTCACCTTTCCTTCTTCAACCAGCGTTATTGTAGCTACGCCTTGCTCATACTTAAGCCCCACTGTAGCGGTGACCGTATAGTCGCCGGGATAGAGATCCGGCGACACGTACTTGCCGGTCGCATCCGTAACCGCCTGCTGAGGAATCGTCGACCCGATCGGCACGAAATAGACGATAGCGCCCTTGATCGGAAGCTTGGTCGAAGAATCGGTAACGACGCCGCTGATCGTGCCGGGCTGTGGCGGCAGAACGAAGTCCTGAACGGTCTCACGTCCGCTGCGAACAGCGATTGTGGTAGGACCGGCAACCGACTTCTTGAACTTCGCCGTACCGGTGTACTCGACACCCGGATCCGGAGCGCTCGGCACCTTCGCGAAGCTATAAGCGCCGCTATTATCCGTCGTTGTTGTCAGTACGACACCGTTTACGCCGGTGAAGGAGACGGTAGCGCCGGCGACAGGCTTGCCGCTCAATAGACCGGTAACATGTCCACTGATGCTGCCCGGGTTGACGGGTTCGATATCAAGGCCTGACGAATAAGTTTCGTCGGCATTGACCAGAATGGAATCATTCGCTCTTGCAGACACATATCCGAACTTGCTGCCATACAGCACGTAGTTGCCGGGAACGACGCCTTCGATCTTAAAGGAGCCGTCGCTGGAAGTAAGCGCGCTGTAAGCGGTTCGTCCGGTGGGCATGCCCGGCACTGCTGAGAGGTCGTTAGATCGCAGGTACACAGTAGCGCCGGCGACCGGAATGGTCGTTCCTGTGCCGGAGCTTTCGACGATCGTGCCGGATACGGTTCCGGTTCGGAGGAACTCGGTCGCGTTATACAGGACATTCGGACGGTTATTGTACGGCAGGTAATAGTCAACTTTGTTGACCGTGACCTTGTAGTACTCGATGCCCATGCCTTCCAGTCCGAATGAGGACAGAACAACGCGAGCCCCCGAGTTGGCATCGACATAATACAGCAGGCCGGGGTTACCGTCTATCGTGGTGATATCGGTGACACTGCCTGCATGGCCGGGAAGGACGGAATCGTACTTGCCAAGGGCAACGCCGTTTCCGAAGGGGAGCGGCACCGGCTGGAACTGGTTCATCGCGCCGTCAGTTCGGAACGCTGCCCCTCCGCCATTGACGTAGTATTCGTCGTTGGAAACGAAAAGGTTAGGCGACAGAGCCGGATTTTGCGTCGAGATAGTTCCATCTGAATTGAGCAGGAGCCATGGCGTATAAGCGCCGGCGCCGGTGTTGCGATTAAAGAACGGATCGAAGGATACGCTGTGCCCAACCGCGTTCACGGGTGTCAGCTTATCGCCATTGACCTCGCCCGATGCCCATACGGCGCCGAGGATGTCCGGCAGGAAACCGTCGCCCGGCGTATTATTAGTCGTGCCGCCATTGGTCAGACTTGAGGCGACATCCTGACCCGATACGAACAACCGGCCACCGCTCTTCACGAACGGCGCGATGATGTTGTTCTGTGTGTCCGGGCTTGCAAGCGATCCCGGTCCGACCAGAAGCTCACCGGTGTATGGCGAGATCCAAACTACGCACTTAAGCGCATTCGGGAATGAAGCCGGCGGCTCCTTAAGATCAGGGATCGCAGGCTGCGGAATAAACTTCGGCGCGTAACTATTGAGGATCTGGGTGGTGATTGCGCCGCGCGAAAGTGTGCGCCAGATATCGTACTGCATCTTCGGCGCATCAGGCTGGTAGACAACGCTTTCCGGGAATGACGACCGATGGCCAAGTCCGTTCAACACGGGCCGAAGTATGACCGGATTTTGTCCGGGCACGCCGATCGGCGCGATCGTCGGGAACCACTGCTTCAGGTCGACAGGCTTGGGCGTAATCGTAACGACAGCCGATGCATTCGCGGGCTGTCCACGAACCGTAACTACGTACGAGTAAGCTGTGCCTTCAATCGGATCGGTGAATGCATTGCCCGTATCGACATAGAAATCGCGGGCTTCGCCTTTTACGCTGCCAATAAGGTTTCCGGCAGCGACAACACCCGTAGCCGTCTTCGAGCGATAGATGTCATAACCGGCAGCGCCGATTACACCGGCCCACTGCAGAGTTACCTCGTTAATGTAAGTCGGATATGCTGCCAGCGCCGTTGGGGCGGTTCCTGCAACCGGAGCCGGAGGAGGCTGCGGCGCCTGGGGATAGCCGTTAGCATTTCCCTGAAGCCATGTCGCATTCGGCAGGATCGTCTCATTGAGATCCGTGAAATACGACTCAGCGCCATAGAAGATCGGGCGCAAGTTCGCAGTGCCGCCGCCGAGCGTGCTGCCCTGCGAGGCGCGGAACTTCTGCCCCAGCGCGTTATCACTGACGACGAGGATCTGGTGCGAAGCGTTGAACGTCTGGGTCGTGAAGCCCCATACGTTGTCATATATACGCCAGTTTGCGCGGATCGATGGGTCCGTAGCGGACTTGGACTTATCGTACGCAATGACGTCAATATAGTAGTCGCTGCGAGACGAAGGCGTCTTCCAGGTAACGGTATAGAGAACGCCGCCGTTGTGATCCTGCGTCGCGGAACGATGAAGCTGAAGCCAGCCAGCCGCCACGGATGTAGGCGCTTTGTGGGCGGCCGCATCATCAATACCGGGAACGTATACAGGGAAGCCGTAATCGGAATCAACGGTATCCGTACCCGCGAAGTGCGGGTTCACATACTGGCACTCATATTCCTGACCCCATGGCTTGTACAGGCTGGGATCATCGCCAAGCAGACGATACTGAGTTCCGCCTTGCGTAACGATATTCTTGCCGCCGCCCGGATGGTGTCCAACGGTAAGCCAGTGGCCCCCATCGAATGCCGTGCCGACTGCTCCGCGAAGCTCATAGTAGTTCTTGCTGGTAGTGTCAAAGACAAACGCATTGCCGATTCCGGCGTTAAAGAGCTGCCACTGAGATGCGGCCACCTCTTCCGGATGTTCGTCGCCATACTCGCGGTCTGTCGTGTAGATCTTATGCTCGCGCTGGCTGGCATCCTGATACCGGCTGTCCGGGTCCTTGATCTGGATGAAGACGTTCTTATCGTCGACGCCGGTCTCGCGGTTGCTCAGGCGCACTATGAAAGTCACCGGCTGGCCGGGGTTGATATTCCGCGTCGCGACACCTGGCAGCACTGAGTCGCCCGTGACGTGCACGATCTCATTGTCGTCGTAGTGCAGCAGGGTCGGAGGATTGATATTGTCGTACTCAGACTCCAGGATACCGGCATACTTGGCGCCGACTCCGTTTGCGCCGTCCGCCAAAGACACCGCCGTCTCAAGCGGATAGTTGCTGCCCGGAGCATTATACGTAATCGAGCGGTTGCTCACATATGCAAGTGACACATGCTTGGCGAATGCCGGCCACGCCGGATACGAATCATCGTATATGTTGTTCGGATCGCTCGTATTGAGAAGCGACGGAACACTTGTGTCCTCAGTCAGCACACTCCCTGTGGCGGTATCTGAGATTACGCGCAGAACATATACGTCATTGTGCTTCACAGTGTCGGTTTTTGACGCCGACAATCGGTGGAATGCCAGGTAGCCGGGGAAGTTGGAACTTGTATAGCTCCATGCCGGGCCGCCGTCGAAATTGCCGGTTGCCGTGATCCGTCCGCCGGTAGCCGTCAGGTCGTTCACACCTGTGACGCTTGGCACGGTGCCGTCGGAGTTGAGCAGGAAGATCGCCTGGCCTTTAACCGTTGCCGTTGTTGCAACGGCAGTCGTCTCTTTCGCAGGCTGGGATGGGTTCGGCAGTACAGGCTGTCCCGTATTTGTAAACCCGCCTGCGTTGCTGGCGAAGGTAATGTATCGGCCGTCTGGCGACCATGTTGCGTCGCCGTCGTCCTCGGGTCCATCCGTAAGCTTGCCGGGAACGTTTGCCGGACCGGCATTGGTCGGCTGGAAGCCTCCGGTGGAAAGGTACAGATAATAGATATGCGTGTGACCGACCGACGTCGCATTCTTATCGGTAGTTGTCTTGGCTGAGAACGCGATGCGGTCTTCGCTGGACGCCCAGGCAGGGCGGCCGATGCCTGCGAAGCCCACTGGCCCATCCGTGCGGATCGTCAGTGAGGTCTGATTGTCCACGAGAACCGGAGCGGGCGGCGCCTGTGTAAACGGCATCACATAAAGGTTCTGAACACCCGGCGAGTTTGCGTCCGAGGTGTAAGCAATCGCGTTATTGGAGGGGCTCAGAACGGGGAAATATTCATTGCCGCTGCCGGAGGTCAGCTGGATCGGCGTGCCGCCGTCGGCAGGAGCAATCCAGAGGTGGAACTTGCCGGCAGGATCGCTGGCAACGGTGCTCGGCAAGTTCGAAGAATAAATGATCTCGGCTTCATCGTTCGTCCAGATAGGATACAGGTTCATTTCCTGCTGGCTCGTAAGCGGAGTGAAGTCCGGTGGCGGCCTCATAATGTCAAACGTTTGTACAGGCTCGCGCAGAGCGACGGCCGTACTGGCGCCCGCATGCGACTGGAGAGCCGGGCCTGTATGCAGGCCCGGCACAAGGTCGCCTGTGGGATACACAAAACGCGGCAGCGGTCTGTGCGCAGACGCGAGTGAAGCGTTCTGTACAAACTGATGCTGCGGCACTGACTGCTCTTGCGTCAGCCTGGCGCGAAGGGAACGGGCAGCCCCCGTGATCCCCTGCCACGCCTGCGAAGGCATGCTTAGAGCGGCCACGCCGGAGATGAGAGTCGCCGCGACCCCTATTCGGAGAGCAGGCCGAAGACGGTGGGATCGGTCATGCTTATTCAATGATGCAACCTCCGTGGTTTCTTACACGAGCTTTTGCGGAGTACTTGGCGCCCGGCCGCACCGGCGCGTGGATCGACTGCGCTTTGGTAATTCTGCGGCGGGGAATCAATTGGCCATTACGGGTGAAAAGACTATCTGGGCACATCCATCGCCGGCGCCATATGGCGCAACGGCCAAATCTTTTGGACTGACAGATCAAGACCTGGTGATTATATCATACGGAATGAGTGCCTGGCAACAAAAAAGACTCGCACGCTACAATTAGCGGCTAAGATTACCTGCTGGACGCAAAATCCAGGCGAAAGTTCGCAAGTTCCGCACCGAAAATCCGGCGCGATCCGGTAATTCTACCTACAATACGTTCTCGCCCATCATGACACCGTATCACAATGCAATGTTCTTGCCACAGACTACCGCTAGATATTTGATCCACTTGACGTAACCCCGCTTCAATATTTTTTTGGAATGTTTACGAATGCGCTTAGCAATATTTTTCATCAAATATTTGCAAAACCGCTTTTTGATTCCATCTTTACTCTGATTACACGAGATTCCCGCCCCATTTCGGAGCTATTTTTGTTGTTTTTATTGATATTCGTATAATTATGGGTTGCCATTTGTGTACGAAATGAGGGACAATGGGTTTGCTACCGCCACGGCAGCAGGAACCGATTCGTTGTCGGGATGCTCCCACCCTTAAAATTTCGATGTGGGATGCCGCCCCGGCTGACGTTTGGAAGGAGCAACCATGTCAATTGCGCTCGGAAAACCGCCGAACTTACGGCGGGCCAGGAAGCCCGATTATCTGGACCGGCTTCGCGCCCGGCAGGACAAACCTGCCCGCGATCCCCGCAAAGAACGTCAGGCGATGATCCGCTTCCTGGCCTATCTCAAACCGCATCTGCCGATGTTCGCCATTGCTACGACATTCGGCATTCTGAACTATGTCCTTGCGCTCGGTATTCAGAGCGTCACCGGATATGTCGTCGACCGCTTTCTCGCGCCGCAGGCCATGGGCCACAGCGCCCAACACAATCCCACGTATCCCCTGTTCGACCGGTATCTCGCCTTCGTAACGCCCCATGGCGACAAGCTGACACAAGTCAGCGTTCTCATGGGAACGGTAATCGTAGCGCTCCTCTTAGCATCAGTGATCGTCTTTTTGCGAAGCTTCCTTTCCGGCATCGCCTCCCAGCGAGTGATCTTCAAGCTGCGCAACGATCTATATGAGCACATCCATGGGCTCTCCCTCTCGTTCTTTCAGCAGAACCGCTCAGGCAGCATTGTCTCACGGCTGACATCCGACATCGGTCTGGCCCAAAACTTCATCGGCAACGCGTGTACGCTGCTGTGGATGGATGCCATTTCGATCATTTTCGTCCTCGGATGGCTCTACAAGCTCTCGCCGCCCATGATGTTCTACTCCATCATGGTCATGCCGTTCTGGTGCTTGTGCGTGAGGTTCTTCGGCGTTCGCATCCGCAAAGCCTCGCATGAGGTCCAGGAAGGCCTGTCCGAACTTTCCGGTCAGGTACAGGAAAAAGTCTCAGGAATCACGGTGGTACAGGCATTCGTGCGGGAAAAGCGCGAGACGCGTCAGTTCCACCAGCTGCACAGAAGCCTGCTTACCAGACAGATTAACACCGTTCGGTATCAGTCCTTTAACATGTGCCTGTCCGACCTGCTGATGCGTGTGGCGCCCGCAGCGCTTATCCTGTTCGGCGCGCGCGAGGTCATTCTCGGCCACACAACGGTCGGTATGATGGTCACGTTCTGGGCAACCCTTGGACTGTTCTATATGCCGCTGCAACGCTTGAGCGATCTGGCAGCCGTCATCGCCAACGCTGGAGCCGCCATTGAGCGCATCTTCGACATCTTCGATATCCAGCCGGATATCAAGGACATCGATGGAGCGGAAAGCCTGCCGGCGCGCGTGGAAGGCCGCATCATTCTCGACAACGTGACCTTCGGATACGATCCGGACGAACCCATACTCAAAAACGTAGACCTTAAGATCGAGCCGGGCGAGGTCGTCGCGTTCGTCGGTCCATCAGGAGCCGGCAAGTCGACCCTCGTCAACCTTATCCCGAGGTTCTACGATATCGACAGTGGCAGTATCCTTGTCGACGGCAAGAATATCGCCGAGGTACAGGTTAAGTCCCTTCGGCGCAACATCGGCATGGTGCTCCAGGACAACATCCTCTTCACCGGAACGCTCCGAGACAACATCCTCTACGGACGTCCCGGAGCAACCGACGAAGAGATCATCGAAGCAGCCCTTGCCGGAAACGCTCACGATTTCATTGAAGGGCTCCCCGAAGGATACGAAACGCAGATCGGCGAGCGGGGCACCAAGCTCTCGGGCGGGCAGAAGCAGCGCATCGCCATCACCCGCGCCTTCCTGCGCGACCCGCGCATCCTGATCCTGGATGAGGCGACCTCGGCTCTGGACAGCGAGAGCGAGCAGTTAATCCAGTCGGCTCTGAACAAGCTGATGGTGGGACGCACGACGCTGATCATCGCGCACCGTCTTTCGACGATTATGCATGCGGACAAGATCGTGGCGATGAAGGACGGGCGTGTGGTGGAAGTAGGCAAGCACCAGGAACTGCTGGAACGCCGGGGCCTTTACTACCACCTCTACAAGGCGCAGTTTGAGCATGCCCTATCCTTGCCGATGCCGGATGACTGGATAACAACATCAGTATCGGAAGATGCTCAGATAGTGACCGCGCCAGCCCCGAAGCCTATAAAGGATGAGGCGCGGTGCGGATCAGGACACTGCTGCAAGAACTGATCCTAAACTTAAGCACGAAAGCCCTCCTCCTTTTGGACGAGGGCTGGACAAAAATTGACGGCAGCCCTGCTTAATCAGGCGGCTGGCTGCCAAAATGTTTTATATAAACAAAAGAATAGCCCATGAAACTGCAGTTTAAGAAAGCGCCTAATTCCTCTCCGGAAATGCCGGAGGACGACAATTCACAGGCAGTGCCTGTATCCCGCTTCAAGCTGGATGAGAAGAAAGAACGCGACCCGGCGAGCGAGCGTAAGGCGGTTATTCGGTTCTTAGCATACCTTAAGCCGTATCTGCCGCTCTCTACGGTCGCCATCATGTGCGGCATCGTCAACTACGGCATCAGCGCGTTGATTCCCAGCATCACGGGTTTCATTATCGACCGCTACATGATTCATGGAGCGACCGTCCATGGAGAGCGCGTCAATCCGCTCTATACTCTCCTCGACCGCTTTCTGGGCATGGTTTCTCCCCATGCTAATGCCTCAGCGCAGGTAAATATCCTGCTCCTGTCCGCCATTGTATGCGTGGTGCTTTCCGGCGTGATTATGTTCGTGCGCGTCCTGCTGATCAACGTAGGAGGCCAGCGCGTCATTTTCAAATTGAGAAACGACCTCTACGAACATATTCAGGGGCTGTCGCTCAACTTCTTCCAGCAGAACAGGTCCGGCAGCATCGTCTCGCGGCTCACCTCCGACATAGCTCTTGCCCAAAACTTCGTCGGAAATGCCTGCGCCATCCTCTGGATGGATTCGCTATCCGTAATCGGGATCGGCATCTGGCTCTTTCGAATCCATCCCCATATGGCCATGGTCTCTCTCGCGGTGTTCCCATTCTGGATGGCCAGTGTCCGTCACTTCGGCAGACAGATCCGCAAGGTTTCACACGATGTCCAGGAAGGCATGTCCGAGCTGTCAGGCCAGGTTCAGGAAAAGATCTCGGCGTCGACAGTCGTGCAGGCCTTTGCGGGCGAAAAGCGCGAGACTCGATTGTTCTTTAAGGTAAATCGCAATCTGTACGAGCGCCAGGTAAAATCCTGGCGTTGCAATGCAGCCAATGCGATGGTCTCGACCACGCTCACAGGCATCGCCCCATTGATCGTCATGATGTATGGAGCGCAACAGGTCATCGCAGGCCAGATCTCGACCGGTATGCTGATTACCTTCTGGTCGACACTTGGCCTCTTCTACTTTCCACTGCAGCGCCTGACCGACCTCTCTGCGGTCATCTCCAATTCGACGGCGGCCATCGAGCGGATCTTCGATGTCTTCGATCTGAACTCAGACATTCAGGATGCTCCCTATGCACTTCCGCTCCCCTCGCCCATTCGCGGCGCAATCGAGCTCAAGGATGTGACCTTCGGCTACGATCCGGAATCTCCCATTCTCAAGAATGTCGATCTAAAGATCGAGCCGGGCGAGGTCGTCGCATTCGTCGGTCCATCAGGAGCCGGCAAGACAACCCTCGTCAACCTCATCCCAAGGTTCTATGAGGTTACGGATGGGCAGGTCGCAATCGACGGCTTCGATGTCCGCGATGTCAGGCTGAAGTCCCTTCGCCGCAACATCGGCATGGTGCTCCAAGATAATATCCTCTTCACCGGAACGCTCCGAGACAACATCCTCTACGGACGCCCCGGAGCAACCGACGAAGAGATCATTGAAGCAGCCCTCGCCGGAAACGCCCACGACTTCATCGAAGGGCTCCCCGAAGGATACGAAACGCAGATCGGCGAGCGGGGCACCAAGCTCTCGGGCGGGCAGAAGCAGCGCATCGCCATCACCCGCGCCTTCCTGCGCGACCCGCGCATCCTGATCCTGGATG
>Ga0207671_10000621_pt1 | contig 46642 bp, 40 predicted proteins | sample KBSC24metaG_FD_184352 | JGI IMG/M metagenome (GOLD analysis project Ga0207671, IMG submission 184352) | Corn rhizosphere microbial communities from Kellogg Biological Station, Michigan, USA - KBS C2-4 metaG (SPAdes) (version 2) | ecosystem: Host-associated > Plants > Roots > Rhizosphere > Soil...
GCTGCCGGATCAGCTGGCGCACTTCCTCAGCTTCGGCAAGATCCTCGATTTTTTCGAGAAGCACCATCTGCTTGTTACAGCGCGTTGCGAAATCGCCTTCGTCGTCAAGGACATATGCGATGCCGCCGGACATGCCTGCAGCAAAATTGCGTCCTGCTTCACCGAGAATGACGACGCGGCCGCCGGTCATGTATTCGCAGCCATGGTCTCCCACGCCCTCAACAACGGTGGATACGCCGCTGTTCCGCACTCCGAAGCGCTCGCCGGCCATGCCGTTGATGTACACCTCGCCGGCCGTAGCGCCGTAAAGCGCGACATTGCCGATGATAATGTTCTCTTCCGGAGCAAAGCTCGCAGTTCGCGGCGCTTTGATGATGATCTTTCCACCGGAAAGGCCCTTGCCTACATAGTCGTTGGCATCGCCTTCCAGGGTGATCGTCACGCCGGGCGGCACAAATGCTCCAAGGCTCTGGCCGGCAGATCCTGTGAAGTTCAGCCGGATCGTATCTTCGGGAAGTCCCTCGACACCGTGGCGGCGAGTTACTTCGCTGCCCAGGATTGTACCCGCGACACGGTTGATGTTCTGAATGTTAAGGTCTACAGATACTGCCTCGCCACGCTCAAGGGCCGGTTCACAGGCGCTCAGCAGCACTTGCATGTCTATAGACTTGTCGATTCCATGATCCTGTGTCAACGTGCAATACGGAGTCGATCCCTCCGGCAGCTCCGGCTGGAAGAGCAGGCTGTCGAAATTCAAGCCCTTCGACTTCCAATGATCGAGCGCCGTGCGCATCTCGATGACGTCGGTTCGTCCAACCATCTCATTGATGGTGCGGAAGCCGAGTTCCGCCATAATCTCCCGCACTTCCTGAGCGATGAACTCCATGAAGTTTACCGCATGCGCGGGATCTCCCGTGAAGTTCTTGCGGAGACGCGGATCCTGTGTCGCAACGCCGACAGGGCAGGTATTCAGGTGACACACGCGCATCATGATACAGCCAAGCGATACAAGCGGCGCGGTGGCGAAGCCGAACTCTTCCGCGCCGAGCAGCGCAGCGATGACGACATCGCGGCCCGTCTTAAGCTGACCGTCCGTTTCAACACGGACGCGGCTGCGGAGGTTGTTGAGCACCAATGTCTGGTGTGTCTCAGCCAGGCCGAGCTCCCAGGGCAGACCGGCATGCTTAATACTCGTCTGCGGCGAGGAACCCGTTCCGCCGTCATATCCGCTTACGAGAATGACATCGGCCTTTGCCTTTGCGACTCCCGCGGCAATCGTGCCGACGCCCACTTCTGCAACCAGCTTGACGCTGATGGCGGCATGAATGTTGCCATTCTTCAGGTCGTGGATCAGCTCGGCAAGATCTTCGATCGAGTAGATGTCATGATGTGGCGGCGGCGAGATCAGTCCGACGCCCGGTGTTGAGTGCCGAACCTTGGCGATCCAGGGATAAACCTTCTCGCCTGGAAGCTGTCCGCCTTCGCCGGGCTTTGCGCCCTGCGCCATCTTGATCTGAAGTTCTTTCGCATTGACAAGGTAGAGGCTCGTGACGCCGAAACGTCCCGAAGCAACCTGCTTGATGGCGCTGTTCTTGGAGTCGCCGTTGGCTTCAAGCACATACCGCTCGGGCGCTTCTCCGCCTTCACCGGTATTGCTCTTGCCGCCGATGCGGTTCATAGCGACCGCAAGGGCTTCATGCGCTTCCTGGCTGATTGAGCCGTAGGACATCGCTCCCGTCTTGAACCGCTTGACGATCTCAGAGACCGGCTCCACTTCCTCAATCGGTATGGCCTGGCGTCCGCCCTTGAATTGCATCAGTCCACGCAGGGTGCTCTGGTTCTCAAGCTGGTCATTGACGAGCGTCGAATATTCCTTGAACACGCCATAATCGGCGGTTCGCACAGCGCGCTGGAGTTTGTGCACCGTCTGCGGGCTGAAGAGGTGGACTTCGCCGTCGGCGCGCCACTGATACTGGCCACCGGCATCGAGCGCCTGGCTCTCCACATGTCGCTCGGCATACGCTTCACGATGACGGATCAGGGTTTCCTCGGCAATGACATCGAGACCGATACCGCCGACGCGTGATGCTGTCCGCGTGAAGTACTTGTCGATTATGTCGGCCTCAAGTCCAACGGCTTCGAAGATCTGAGCGCCGCAGTAGCTGATTACCGTAGAAATGCCCATCTTGGACAGAACCTTGATAACACCCTTGACGGCCGCCTTCACGAAGTTCTTGCACGCGGTCTTGTGGTCCAGGTCAGGAAGCAGTCCCTGACGGATCATGTCGTCGAGTGTCTCAAACGCCATGTACGGGTTGATCGCGCCTACGCCGTAGCCGACCAGCAGCGAGAAGTGGTGCACTTCGCGCGCTTCGCCGGTTTCGATTACCAGGCCGGCCAGCGTTCGCGTGCCGTTTCGCGTTAAATGGTGGTGCAGCCCCGCAACCGCCAGGAGCGACGGGATCGGCGCATGATTAGGACCGACAGTCCGGTCCGACATGATGATGATGTTGACACCGTCCGCAATAGCCTGGTCGGCGTCTGCGAACAACTGCTCCATTGCCGCTGCAAGTCCCGCAGCGCCTTCCGTTGCCCGGAAGACAATGGGAAGCGTCCGGGAGCTAAAGCCCGGCTTCTCAATGTGGCGCAGTTTGGCGAGATCCTCGTTTGTAAGGATCGGCGAAGAAAGCTCGATCAGGCGGCAGCTCTCCGGGCCGGGATCCAGAAGGTCCCGCTCGGTACCGAGCCGCGTTGATGACGAGGTGATGATTTCCTCGCGGATGCAGTCGATCGGCGGGTTGGTCACCTGAGCGAATAGCTGCTTGAAGTAATTGAAGAGCAGCTGCGGCTTGTTGGACAGTACCGCTAGGGGCGTGTCCGAACCCATTGAGCCGATCGCTTCAACTCCCAACTTTGCCATGGGAGAAAGCAGAATGCGCTGATCCTCAAATGTATAACCGAAGGCGCGCTGGCGCTCGATGATCGTCTTGTGATCCGCCAGCGGAAGCTGTTCGGCCTCCCCGATGCTGTCAAGCGGGATCAGGTTGTCATTGAGCCACTGGCGGTACGGATTCTGCGTCGCGTACTTGTGCTTGATCTCGTCGTCCGAGATGATACGGCCTTCCACGGTGTCAACCAGGAACATGCGGCCTGGCTGCAGGCGTCCCTTGCGAAGCACGCGCTCCGGCGCAATGTCGAGAACGCCGACTTCGGACGCCATCACAACGAGGTCGTCCTTGGTGACATAGTAGCGCGAAGGTCGCAGACCGTTGCGGTCCAGAAGCGCGCCGATGCTCTTGCCGTCCGTGAACGCGATTGACGCCGGACCGTCCCATGGCTCCATCAGACAGCCGTGGTACTGGTAGAACGCCTTCTTGTCGTCGTTCATGCTCTCATGGCCGGACCAGGGTTCCGGAACCATCATCATGACGGCGTGGGGAAGGTCGCGGCCTCCGAGCACCAGGAACTCCAGGCAGTTGTCGAACATGGCCGAGTCGCTGCCGTCGGGATTGATTACCGGCAGGATCTTCGGGAGGTCGTCGCCGAACAGACTGTTCTTAAGGAGAGCCTGCCGTGCGCGCATCCAGTTGACATTTCCGCGCAGCGTGTTGATTTCGCCGTTATGCGCGACATACCGATAGGGGTGCGCTCTCTCCCAGCTCGGGAATGTGTTCGTGCTGAAGCGGGAGTGCACGAGCGCAAGCGCGCTCTCCATCCGGTCGTCGGCGAGTTCAGGGAAGAACTCTTCCGCCTGTCCGGTGGTAAGCATTCCCTTGTAAATGATCGTCTTGTACGAGAAGCTCAGGACGTAGAATTCCGTCGCATTCGACAGGTCAAACTTGCCGGCGCTCGATTCAGGGTAGCGAAGGGATTTCGTCGCAAGACAGCGGATAATGTAAAGCTTCCGCTCGAAGGCGGCGTCATCCGTAATCTGCGGATCTCGTCCGACAAAAACCTGACTGACAAACGGCTGGACGCTCTTTGCGGAATCGCCGAGGCCGGAGTTGACCGTGGGGACATCACGCCAGCCCAGCGGGGTCTGACCTTCGCCGACAATGATCTCGTCGATCGCGCGCTGATATTCGCGGCGGCGGTCGGCATCCTGCGGCATGAAGAGCATACCGACGCCGTATTGTGCCGGTTCCGGAAGCTCAAAGCCTTGCTCGGCGCAAACGGCCTTCAAAAACTTGTGTGGGATCTGGATCAGAATTCCTGCGCCGTCGCCCGTGTTGGCCTCGGCGCCGCAAGCGCCGCGATGTTCAAGGTTGGTAAGGATCGTCAATCCATGGCGAACGATATCATGGTTAGCGTTGCCTTTGATATTGACGACGAATCCAACTCCGCACGAGTCATGCTCGAACTGCGGGTCGTACAATCCTTGCTTGGGCGGTAGGCCATTGGGTTGCATGTTGCTGCCTTTCCTGAACCGGCTATCGCAGCCTTCGGTCTCCGGGGCTGGTCGGAACTTCAAACTATTGTCTCACTTCGTAATCGGCGTCGCTTCGCGGCCTTGCAGCCCGCGGCGGTCGCGTTTTCGTGCTTGGCGGTCGGTGTTCGGCGCTGCCTGCTCGGCGGCAATCCGGTCTATGAGTGCGGCCTTCGTCCGTGCCGTATATGGGTTGGTCATCCCTTGGGAAATCGGTCTTCGCGAAGTGCGGCGTTAGTCTGTGAACTTGCTCGGGCCTCTGTGGTCCGAGTGAAACACTCTAGCGATCGGCAATACGCGAGCGTTTATCCGAAGACGCTGCGTTGCGTTTAACCGACCAAGATTTATCTGTGCGTTTCAATCCGTTCATCATCGTGGGGTCAATAGTATAGCATATGTAAAACCGCTCAGTAAAGAGGTATTGCGCTTTTTGGTACGAACGGTGCAGAATAGGATGAAATGTGGCCATTTACGCAAACAAAACCGCGCTCTATGACCAATTATGGGCTGCCGGAGGTGCGATCTGCTCGCCTGCTGCTGCGTCCGTTGACCATGGGCGATGCTGCAATGGTGTTTTTTACCATTGATCGCAACCGTGACGAGTTCTCAAAATGGTTTACCTGGTCACGCTACGCAACGGCCGCTTCCGTTCATAATGGTTTGCGCTCGGCCGCAGGGCAGATGATGGACGGCACCGACTGGCATTACGCGATTTTCGAAAAACGGTCCGGCTCATTCGTGGGGAGAATCGGGATTGCGTATATCAACCAGAAAACCAGAACTGCCGAGCTTGGATACTGGCTCAGCCGTGAATACGCCGACAAGGGCTACATGACCGAAGCCGCCAGCGCGATGGTGCAGCTGGCGACCGCAACAGCGCCTGACGTTCGAATCAACGCATACGCCGATGTTGAGAACATGGGCAGCAAACGTGTATTGGAAAAGGTAGGCTTTCGCTGGGTTCGCACCGTGCCGGCAGCCGTGAATCACCCGGAGCGCGGCTGGCGCAGCCATGAACATTATCAGTATATATCACAAATAATTGATCGAGAAATGATTACTAACTCCGATTAATCTCACGCCGGCTCCCCTCCCGAAAGCCCCTCTCCTCCGGGGAGGGGTTGGGGAGGGGAGCCGGCGTGAATATTGCGCGAAAGGCTATAACCTCAATGAAGGGTCTCTATACACAGACCGCGGTTCTACTGACCAAAGGAAAGATCGACCTCGACGACGTCGCGGCGCGGCTTTCCGAATTTGGCGAGATCACGAAGACCGAAACTCAATCGGATTGGGCATTCGGCGCGACAACGCTTCGAGTGCCGCTGAATCCCGAAGAGAATAGCTATGTCCTCGTGGACTACGTCCCGAAAACCTGGCCCGATTCGATGGGAGATCCGAAGGACGATCCCATCGTCTTCGGCGCATGGTCCATGGGCGCATTCGGCCCGTTTGCCTATCCGGGCGGCCTTGAGCGCGCGCAGCAGCAGTGCTGGACCTGGGAAGACGGCGCTGAAGTCTCGGCCGGACACGATGGTTTTATCAGGCTGCGGTCTTCTTACAGCGTCGGAGTGGGAGACGATGACCCGGTTCTGCCGGAAGAATACGATGCCGTTTTCGAGCTGGCCAGCGTGACGGAGATGGCGGATAACATTATCGGCATGCCGAATATTCTCTGTTACTTCAATCCAAACGGCGAGACACTGTATTCTCCCGAAGAGTTTGCCGAAACCCTGGAGTACAACGAAGAGAACCAGATGCCCTCTCTGGACCTGTGGACCAATGTCCGTATCTACGACCTCAGTGAACATGCGGCCGGCTGGTCCCTTCAGGATACGGTGGGCCTGGCCCAGCTCGATATCCCCGATCAGGAAGCCGTCTTCATGAAGAAGCGCTACGATCCGGAAGAAGTCGCCCAGTTCTTGCGGAGCGTCAGCATGTATATATTGGAGAACGGCATGGTCATCGCCGACGGCGATACCATTGATGGGGTGGGCGGCATTCCGTGGCAGGGATTTCTTCATAACGAAGGATTGGCATCGCCGCCGCGCGAAACATTGCGCTGGTTTCCGGTCGATAAATCGATTCGACCCACAGCTCTGACAGAGAAAAAGACCGAATAAATTTTCGCGGATTTCCGCTGATTTTCAACTCAATTGACATACATTGTGAAAAAAGGTACGATCTTTCCGGAGGGTCCCTATGACAGAGACGATCACCCGAACTTTAACGTTGGGCCACAGTCCCGACTCTGATGATGCATTTATGTTCTACGCTTTGGCTGAGGGCAAGATCGACTCGGAGGGCCTTACCTTCGAGCATGTTTTGCGCGATATCCAGACGCTGAACGAGTGGGCCCGAGAGGGCAAGCTCGACACCACCGCGATTTCCCTGCACGCGTACGCGTATGTGCAGGACAAGTATGCGCTTCTCGCGCACGGCGCAAGCATGGGCGACGGCTACGGCCCCATGATTGTGACAAAGGGCGAGCGCACGATCGATTCGCTGGTCGGAAAGACCATCGCAATCCCCGGCCCGCTGACGTCCGCCTACCTGGCGTTCCAAATCTACATGGACGGCAAGCCGTTCGAAGCGAAGTTCATCCCATTCGACACCATCATCGAAGCCGTTCTGGCCGGTGAAGTCGAAGCCGGGCTGCTCATCCATGAGGGGCAGCTGACACATCCCGCTCAAGGACTGCATACCGTTGTGGATCTTGGAGTCTGGTGGAAAGATCGTACCGATACGCCGCTGCCGCTTGGGGTAAACGCCATCCGTCGCGACCTCGGCCACGATCTGTCCGAGAAGATGTCCCGCGTCATGCGCCGCTCGATCGAGTTCGCCCTGACACATCGCAAGGACGCCCTCGACCACGCCATGCAGTACGCCCGCGACCTTCCCACGGAACTTGCCGATCAGTTCGTCGGAATGTACGTCAACGAGCTAACGCTGGATCTTGGCGTTCGCGGCAAGAAGGGCGTCGAGCTGTTCCTCACGGAAGCCGCCGACCGCGGCCTGATCCCGCCCGTACAGCAGCCGGTTACGTTTGTGGACTAGAGAACCTCATGTCCTTACTAAGGAGAAGAGAACAGATCTTAAGATAGGGAGTCATGTATACGATGCTGACTCCCTTCTCAACTATGAGGGAGAGGGGACTGGGATTAAGGAATTCAAAACCCACTGGTGGGCTACAACGTCGATCCCAGCCCTGTATCGATCGCCTGTCCATAGTTGCCGATCGAGAACGGTTCGTAGGTCGGCAGCGCCCTCAGGTTCAGGTTGAACGTGATTTGCGGTCCCGTTGTCGCCCCCAGGAAGTTGTTCTGATAGATCACGCTGGCCTCCCAGTCGTGCCACATGCGCGTGAGCGCTAACCCCTGATACTCATACTGCTTCGTGTAGCCGTTATAGCTTGCGATGGCTCGTATTCTGTAGCCGGCGTCTTCCTGCCTGTCCGTAATGATCCGCCAATCCAACTGCCCGTTCAAGTTTGCGAACTTATGCTGCTGCGGCGCATAGCGTGTGCCCATATAGAGCGAGAAGCCGTCCGATCCTTTGATCTGGAAGTTGTTTGTGACGTCGAGCAGTTGACCGTGGTTTGGGTCGTATGACGACGACGATCGCAGCCCGAACGATTGCGAGGGGCGCCACAACGACTGAACGGCAAGGGTTTGCCATGGCGTCGGCGTACCGAATGTGGTCTGCTTGGCGGCATTGAAGTCGTAGCCCGTTGCCGCCGTGAGCTGGAACTTTTTAGATTCCTGAATTGAAAGGTTCAGAGAACCCAGATTCGAGTTGCCTGAGAAGTCGAACTGGAACGGCGTGTATCCATAAGGCCTCAGGTAGTTATAACCCAGGTTAAACGTGGACTTCTCGCCTAACTTGATCCGGTAAGTGCTCCGGCCGGCCAGCGTATATTGCGCGGTGTCGTCGCTGTAGAACCTCTGAATGAACGAGCCGCCGACATCAAGATCCGTCTTCTGCGAGACTTTGATCGTCGTCGTGCCCGTATCCACTCCGAAGTGAAGCCTCTTGAGGTTTGTGCTCGTCGACGGCTCAATGAAATCGCCCACGGAAAAATCCAGCCTGGATGTCTTCGGCAGGAAGCGCTTGAGCAGGGACAGTCGGTCCGGCGCGGTGGTTAGCCGAACCTCCGGCAGCCGCTCAAGGCCGCCGAAGAACTGGCTGCTCAGTGTATTCTTTATCTGCGTGTACTTGTTCGTGAGAAGCGAGAGGTCAAACGCCTTCTCATGCTGATCGTACTGCAGGCTGCTGTCCAGCTGCGAGGTTTCCGAGGACGAAGAGCCCTGTACGGACGATTTTGAATCCGTCAGGTTGAACTTTGTCTGTAAGGTTTCCTTTGTCGTGGGCCTGAATGTCTGGTTGAACGACGTCGTCATGTTCTGGCTGGTGCCGGTGCCGAAGTCGCTGATGCTCAAGTTCGCAATGATATTGTCGGTGAGGTTGCCCACATTGCGATCCAGTGTCAACTGCGTGTTATAGCTTTTGCTTCGTGAGCTGCTGATGTAGTACGAGTTCTGCTGCATCTGGCCATTGAAGCCGAAGTCGACTGTCCCGAACTTCTGCTTATGGTTCAGACTCGCATTCAGATTTTCCGCGCCGGTGCTTTTATCTTTCAAGTGGTAAAGAGAGACGAGGCCCGAACCGCGGGTGAGTTTATCGTCTTCTCCATAGTGCTGCTGAAAGCCCAGTCCGAGGCCCTTCTTTTGCATGGCGTCGACCTGCAAGATGCCGGGCAATGAGGAAGACAATAGATACGCGATTGCAAACTTGGCGTAGTATCCCTCGTCCACCGACTGGCCGATCACCGGCGCAAGAGCCTGCCTATTGACCCGCTGATCCAGGGGCACAAAGAAGTAGGGGATCGTGATGAGCGCGCGCTTACGTCGGTAGAGCGTGACATGCCGCCCGACAAGCCGCTTGCCCGGAATGACATACGCCTGGCGAGCGCGGAAGTAGTAATGCGGGCTTGGGAAGTCGCAGGTGGTGAAATTGCTTTCGCGCGCATCCACAAAGTCCGGCCGGCCGGTGATCTGTCCGCCATACACATAAACGGGTTGAAGGATCCCGACCTGCAGCGCCTCACGGCGAATCACAGCGCTGGCGTCCTCAACGGCGTACGTGTTCTTGTTCGTGTCGACGGTGATCTGGCCGTCTTTGCCGCCGTAGACATCCTCGGAGTTCGGTCCATGAAGCACGACGTTTCCACTAAAGCGCACCACTCCAACATCCGTGTCCACATCGGCGCGGTCGGCTATGATCTCATAGTCCTTATAACGCATGCGAACGTTCCCCCGCGCCACCCACTGGCCGGCCACGGTTTGAGAGAGGCTGTCCGCATTTTCAAGGACCACAGAATCGTCGGTTCCTGCAGTTGGGCTGCCGGAAAGTAGGGGCCCCGGCGTGACAACCGCCGTATCTGATTTTTCGCCGTTCGGTAGCTTTACCGAAGTATCTGGCGTCTCCTTGAGCGGCGGAGCCTCACCGCCGTCGGGAGCAAGAGGGGTAGGGATCGTAGGAGCGTCCGGTGACGCAGGCTCAGGCGCGACTGCAGGTATTTCCGGCTCGGCAGTCTTCGCGGCGTCCGGCGCTGCGGTCTGCCCTGCATCCGGCGAAGCCGCGCCGGGCGCGCCCGGGTTATTGTCGGCATAAGCGCGTGTCACAGGCGCAGCCATCACCATCACGAGAGCAAACGCCGCGCAGCACCGCGCGTCAATGCACGGGGCGGCTTTCCGGCGCAGAACCGAAATCGCGCACGCGGGAGCTGACGTGCGTTTGCGGCATTTATGAGGCTTTCGAGGAGATGTGATGGCGTTGTCCTGCATACGGGGGTAGCGCCGGCCGGGTTATTACTGAGCGTCCTGATCCTGGTACTTGTTCCACAGCGGCGACAGGCCAAAGGCCAGCGCCAGGGCGGCATAAGCCAGAAAAACGCCGTTCGAGCTGATCTTCTTTTCGATACCGGGCTTCAACCGCTCGGTAAGCAAATGATAATCGATCACATAAGCCGCAGCCGACCCGGCAATCGCCGTTGCCGGCGTGCTCTTCTGCTTGGTCAGATGCAGGGCTCCCTCATAGAGGAAGCTCCATGCGAACATGGCAGCGCTGTTCAAGCCAAGCCCCAGGATCGATTCCCGCTTCTGAAACCCGCTCGGCTGAGATATCTCTTCGCCGTCGACCACATGGCAGATCGCATTGACGGCATTCCAGGCGTCCCCGGTTTCATGCTTGCTCGACGCCATGATGGCAAGAACCGTACTGAGGGAGAGTGCTGCACCAGTTTTGATACCGGCGACTATAATGCGCTTCAACATAGGAACGATAGTTTACCACGAATGGCAAAGAATGGCCGTTTTCGCTTCTGGAGGCGCTTTCGAGGAGGCGTTGAGCTCATCCTTGACACTCCAGCACTATGGGTGATATATTCACTGAATAAGCAGTAAGCAGTCCTTCGTTAAGCAAGTAGGTATAAAGATATGTCAAAATACAAAGTTGTGATAGTCGAAGCTGGGAATCAAATTGATGAGTTCTATGATGTGCAGCGTGGTGAAAACGGAGCATACACTAATGCAATGCGTCACGTCAGAAGATTGAGAAGTATGGGGCTGGATATGAAAACAGCCGAACTTTGGGCAAACGGTCCGCGGTTCTACCGACGATGGGAATCTAGCGATGCTTCAGGTAATGAATGCGCAGTAGAGATCCTTGATCGTTAATTGCAGCCATTGAACTCATCTCGCTGAGACAAAAGTCTTGGCGAGATGAGCGGGTGAAGTAGAGAAGAATCCATCTCCAAGAGCATAAATCCTATGGACCCGTTCGACTTAAAGTCTCGATTGCGCGATCGAAAAGTTGTGCCAATAGTCGGTTCCGGCGTGTCGATTTCGACAGCAGGCGTCCCCTCATGGTCTAGCCTAATCACTAAAGCTATCGACTTCGGCCGCAGCCATCACGCCGAAAGTGATGATCTCGACATTGCCAAGTTAGCATTGGACAAACGGCGATACGCATTGGCGGCTGAGTCTGTTCAAATTTCCCTCACGAATGCTGGTGTATTTTCGCAGTTCTTGCGTTCGACATTCGACAACCTGCCAATCAAATCCAGAGCGCTTATTCAATCCATCGCAGCCCTGAACCCTCCATTTATTGCCACCACTAATTACGATCGTCTTCTTGAGACTGTCATCGGAAACGGAACTCCTACCGAAACGTGGCAGGATGCAGAATCGCTGCTGGATATGTTCCGCCATTTCGGCATTCTCCATCTGCATGGCGTTTACACGAAGCCTAAAACTGTTATCCTTGGCGCTGGCGATTACGCCCGACTCGGTGAGCAGGCCGCGTATGCGGCGTTCATGAGAGCCCTTTGGACTGGCTACACATTGTTGTTCGTTGGCTGCTCCCTTGATGGCGTGCAAGATCCCGATTTCAGTTCTCTGTTTCAGTGGGCAAAAGCAACGTTTGGCACTCCTGCTTTTCCCCATTACATGCTCCTGCCAAGTAGCGAATACACACCGGAACGAGCAAGAGAACTGCGGAAGTTGGGCGTCGAAGTTGTAGACATTGGCTTCGATATCACTCGCCTTGCCGATTGGATTGCCGAGAATCTTATCGATATCCAGGTCAAAACTGATTCTTTTGTATTGCATCTCAATACGTTGGTGTATGAAGGCGACATCAAACTGTCGCCTGATCCGGTATCGATGCAGCCCGCGGAGATTATTGCGCAAAAATCCAAAGGCGCCCGGATAGCAGCCCCTCCTCGTCGTCCTGCGGCTTCTGTGCAGTCTCTTTCAGTCTTCCTGTCTCACGGAAAAGAAGATAAACCAGCCGTGCTGAAACTCTATAATGATCTGGTGTTTGCCGGAGTCAAACCGTGGCTGGATGCTAAAGATCTAGTTGCTGGACAACACTGGCGGAAAACCACGATCAAGGCTGTTCGTGAATGCGATATCGTCATTGTGTGTTTGACACAATCTTCGATTTCACGTGACGGTTTCTTGCAAAAGGAGATTGCGGAAGCGCTGGATGTAGCAGATGAAAAGCCTGAGGGATCGATCTTTATTATTCCATTGCGTTTGGAGGAATGCGATGTTCCCGACCGGTTACGAGAATGGCATTGGGTCGATTATTTTACCTCTGGCGGTCACCAAAGTCTGCAGACTGCGTTGTCGGTACGGGCAAAAGAGTTAGGGCGGAAGCGGCTGCGGTTCGTTACCGTTTTGCCCTCGCCTGTGCCAGAGAACAATACTTCTAAGAGTCAGCCTGAGCTACCCGCAATGACGGAACCACAAGAGAATCAAACAGAGATTCAACAGCTTGCTAAGCGGATTCCAGATCCAACGCTTCCAATATCGTATTGGCTTAACTCAAGTGACAGACTTTCGGAACTCGGAGACTCTCGCCCAGGCGTTGGCTTGCGCTCCGATGGTTTACCAGATATCGTTTGGTGTGACGTGCTGTCAGGTCCTTTCATCTTTGGAGGCGATCGACAAGCGTACAATTCCGGCCAGTCAGAGACGATCGATCTCTACACTTTTCGCATCTCGAAGTACCCTGTGACATACAGTCAGTTCCAGTCGTTTATTGGTGATCCTGACGGCTACAGTAACTCTCGCTGGTGGGCGAGCTTGAATGAGAAAGGGCACGAACAGCAGCGTGGTGGACCTGGCGATCAAGCCTTCAAGTACAGCAATCATCCTCGTGAACGTGTTTCATGGTACGACGCAATGGCGTTTTGCGCGTGGCTGACTGCAAAGCTTGGCATGCCTGTAACGCTTCCGACGGAACATCAATGGGAAAAGGCTGCGCGTGGCCCTAACGGTCTGTACTATCCGTATGGGAACCTGTTTGATGCTTTGAAGTCGAACACCCTTGAGGCTGGTATCGGCCAGACTAGCACTGTAGGGATCTTTTCGGATGGTATGTCTCCGTATGATGTGGCCGATATGAGCGGGAATGTTTGGGAATGGACACTGACGAAGTATGAATCCTGTACTGATACGAACGTTAGTTCTGGTACTCGCTGTGTCCTACGTGGTGGCTCGTGGTTCAGCGGTCAGGACCTCGCGCGGGCAGCTTCTCGCAACCACTACCATCCCGATGTCCGTTTTAGCCGCGTCGGGTTTCGTTTGGCATCCCCTACAGATTTACTCTGAAAATCTGCCTCTGTTTCAAATAATCCGAATTTCTTACAATTATTCGCAGTAGAAATATGATTTATACGCTAAATCTAATGCCGAGCAGAGCAAGCATCCGATTTTTTTGTAATGACGATATAATTGATTCTGCCGAAAACCTGGTTTTTCGGTGAGGTCGCCGTGCCGTGCGTTGTGGCTCTTGGGGCAGCTCTCGGAGCCTCGCGCGGGCAGCTTCTCGCAACTACAACCATCCCGATAATCGTAACAACGACATCGGGTTTCGTTGGCATTCGCTCTATGCTTGCTTTAACCATCCTCCAAGCAATTTCTCAACCACCGCCACTATACGGCTCACATGCTCTCACTAATCACTGCTCAACAACCTCCTTCTGAAGCGGCGAAACATGGTAAACTTTACCCAACGGTTCGAGCGTAATCTTGACCTCTATCGAAACGGATCCATTACATTCGCGGAACTGGACGCCAGCGTTCAGGGCTGGATCAACCATGTGCGATATTCGGATACGTGGGGCCTTCGCGCATCGATCTTTGACCGCCATCCTATCCCAACGCAGACATCTCGTGGAGTTTGAATATCGTGTGGTTAAGCGACGACGACCGGGAGTTTGTTATCCGTACAATCCAGGCACAGCCAGGGTGGGGTGGCGGGCCAAATGAGCGTCATCAGATGCTTAGCCGATGGCTTCGCGGTGAGGAGTGGACGGCGGAACGGGTGGGGCAGCTAACGGGTTACATGGCATTAGCCGTCCCTGCTGGCGCAGCGGCTGAGGTCGTAGAAAGTCTGCTTGATGCCGAACTTGCGCCGCGAGTAAACGCACTCGCGATATTGCTCGGACGCCTGATGTGCAAGAGGTTCGCTGACGGTAAGCGTCTCGGTGAGATTGTAGAGAATCTCAATGCGTTGATGGATGAAGGCGATGACAAGCCGTCGTCCGATCCGATATCGAAACGGGTTGCTGGGGGTGGTTCGCAGGGGCCGGAAGGCATCACGACCGCAGATACATCTCGCCGATTGAGACGCAAGCGGCTGCGCCGCACTATGGCTGTTTCCTCATCTGTGCCGGAGGACAAGGCTCCTGAGATTCGTAGAGATGTTTCGACGGGGCTGGCGCAGCCACATATTCGGCCCGAGATCCAACAACTCGTCGATCGAATTACGGACGTGTCGGTTTCATTAAAGGATCGGATTGCAGCAGGAATTAAGCTTTCAGAACTCGGCGATCCTCGCCCTGGGGTTGGGCTACGTGCTGATGGTTTGCCGGATATCGTCTGGTGCGATATTCCCGCAGGTTCGTTTATATTTGGAGGCGATCCTACAGCATACAATGCCAGCCTAGCCGAGACGATTGATCTCCCTGCCTTTCGCGTCTCTAAGTACCCTGTGACGTATAGTCAGTTCCGATCATTCGTTCGTGATCCTGATGGCTACTGGAACTCCCGCTGGTGGACGGGCCTGCATGTGGATGGGCACGAATCGCGCAAAGGCCTGGGATATCAAGAAATCTCCCAATATAGCAATCATCCGTGTGAGCGCGTTTCTTGGTACGACTCGATGGCGTTTTGCGCGTGGTTGACCGCAAAGCTCGGATATTCTGTAATGCTTCCGACCGAACATCAATGGGAAAAGGCTGCGCGCGGATCGACGGGACTGTTCTATCCGTATGGAAACGAGTTTGATGCTTTGAAGTCGAACACGCGTGAAACCGGCATTGTCCGGACGAGCGCAGTGGGTATCTTTCTGGATGGCATTTCTTCCTATGGCGTAGCCGATCTGAGTGGGAATGTTTGGGAGTGGGCGCTGACAGAATACGAACCTTGTGTTAATACGAATGCTAATTCGGATTCTCGCCGTGTCCTGCGTGGTGGTTCGTGGAACTGCAGTCGGGTCGGCGTGCGGGCGGCTAGTCGCGGCAGCTACTTTCCTGATAGCCGTAACTACGGTGTTGGGTTTCGTTTGGCGTCCCTGCCAATTTGCTTTGAAACTCTGACCCCTCTTCCTGAAATTCTAATTTGTCTAACATCTGAATAATAGGTAAATAATTAGTTGCAAAGAGCCATCATCTAAAGAATTGATCATAGCTTTCGGCATCCTATATTGGCCACATTCCTTGCCACTATGGCGCAATCGCACCTTGAAAACTGAATTCTTGTATAACGAGCACACGTTACCTGAGGCGTTGGATCGCGTTTTTTGTAGCGGTTTAGCAGTCATTAAAACTGCTTGGCATCCTGAAAAATCCCTGCAGAGCCCCAATATCTACTCATTCCACCCATCGAATACCACTAATACTAAATTCGCTCGTCAGCAACCGCGAACGACCACATCCATAGATTGGGCTGCGGTTTCCTTGCAGGTATAATCCTCCGCAATGAACGAAGTGCGTGATCGGGCGTTGTCTAGTTTGCGTGGCGGCCTCAATGGTTCGTCATATGATGGCCGGGTGTTCCTTGTTGGTGGCTATGTTCGCGACCGGGTTATGGGGCTGGCGACTGCCGGGAACGATATCGACCTTGTCTTAGAGGGTGATGCCCTGGAGCTGGCTCGCTTTCTCTTTGACGCCGGCATTGCAGATCGGCCGCCTGTTGTTTATCCCCGGTTCGGCACGGCGATGGTGCAGGTTGGGGGACTTGATGTTGAGTTGGTGACGGCGCGCGTCGAGTCGTATGCGCAGGATAGCCGGAAGCCGGATCAGGTTAAGCCGGGGACGCTGGCGCAGGATGCCATGCGGCGTGATTTTACGATCAATACGCTGCTTGAAAACCTGCAGACGGGCGAGGTGATCGATCCGACCGGTTTTGGGAAGATCGACCTGGAGGCGGGCATTCTTCGGACACCTACCGCTCCGGGCGCGACCTTTGCCGATGATCCTTTGCGGATGCTGCGGGCTGTTCGGTTCGCAACACGCTTTGGTTTCCGGATCGACGACGAGACCTGGAACGGGATTCAGGCGAATGCGGCGCGGCTTTCGATTGTCTCTCGCGAGCGCGTGCGTGACGAGTTCAATAAGATCGTGCTTACAGCTCGCGCCGAACTTGGTTTGAATCTTCTAAGGAAAAGTGGACTTCTGGCAAACTTCTTGCCGGAACTACTTGAAATGGTCGGCGTGACGCAGAACGCCTTCCATGCGCTGCCGGTTTGGGAGCACACCCTCGAAGCTGTGCAGAACCTTCCCTCCGATGCGCCTCTCGCCGTTCGCCTTGCGACCCTGTTTCACGATATCGGCAAGCCGCGGACGAAGTCGACCGATCCCGATGACGGCGCTGTGCATTTTTACCGTCATGAAGACGTTGGGGCGGAGATGGTCTCGGCGATCATGACGCGCCTCAAATATTCCAACGATGAAATCGAGACTGTGCGATTGCTCGTGGCCGAGCATATGCGGATTGGCGAGTACAAGGCCGCATGGACCGATGCCGCCGTCCGCAGGCTGATCCGCGATCTGGGCGGCAACCTTGATGCCCTGTTCGATATTCACCGCGCCGATGTGTCCGCGCTGGCGCATGGGCATCAGGAGCCGGTGCGGTCGCGGGAACTTCGGGCGCGCATCGACAGTATTCAAGCGCAGCAGGATATCACCAAGCTTACTTCGCCCCTCGACGGCAACCAGATCATGCAGATCCTCGGACTGCCGCCGGGGCCGGTTGTGAAGGCAGCAAAAGAGATGCTGACTGCGGAAGTCGTCGAAGGACGTTTGATGCCGGACGACCGCGAAACGGCGGAGGCGCTGCTTCGTAATAAATTTGGAGAACACAACCACTCGTGATAGAGCATCTGATTAACTGGGTGACACACTTTATAGGCCAGCTCGGATATCCGGGCGTCCTGATTTTAATGGCGCTAGAAAGCGCCTGCATCCCCATCCCCAGCGAAGCGATCATGCCGTTCGCGGGCGCGCAGATTGTTTTAAACCCGGAACGTGGATTCAATATCCACGTTCTAGCTTTTATTGGCGCCATTGGGAACCTTCTTGGCTCCATTATCGCCTATTGGGTAGGAGCAATCGGCGGAAAGCCGTTCTTGGACAAGTATGGGAAGTATGTACTGATCCGGCGGTCCGATATTGTCAAGTCGGAGCGCTTCTTTGAGAAATATGGGGACATAACAGCCCTCATCAGCCGCCTCTTGCCGATCGTGCGAACATTTATTTCGCTGCCGGCGGGAATTGCGCGAATGAACTTCCCCCGGTTTTGCGTATACACATTTATAGGAGCCTTGCCATTCTGCTACCTGCTCACATGGGCAGGAGTTCAGCTTGGTAAAAACTGGACTCGGGTACACATCTGGCTACACAATGCGGACATCGTTATCGGAATCGGTTTGGTAATTCTGTTCGCAATCTGGCTCAAGCATCATCTTGGGCCTGACGTCGCCAACGAAGAATTTAACGGCATAGAGCCGGTTGCGGCCGAGAAAAAAGCATGATGTGGTCTGCGCCTTATCGTGCGGTCTGTTTGTTAAGCGCAGATTAAAATAGGGAACAGTAGAGATAGCAAACACCGTCCGCTGAGAGGCAAGGTGTGATATAATTTCTCTAACAGAAGGTTACTGTGCGGCCAGCGTGCCGCACAATCCAGGCATCTCTGAAGCCCTTGCTTCAAGATAGGTTCCACTGCACCTTCATAGTCTGAATCCGAGGTTTACGATTAGCAAACTCGCAGAAAACTAGTTGTCTGAAAGCGCGCGTTGGAACGCGCCCGAGCAACGATCACTCTCTCTTTACGACGGCATATTGCACAGCCTCGGTGGACACTCCCGGTGACCGCCGAGGCTGTGTCTTTTTTTCGGGGTGAAATATGCCCCGCGACTGATGGCCCCGAAAGGATAGTTTATGGAAACTTGGGACGTTCTCAAGGCCGTTGAGCAGCATCAGGCAGAAGAGGACAAATTGCAGTGGGAAGGTACGTTTAAGGACTACCTGCAGATCATACGTACCAACCCCAGAGTAACGGACCTTGCGCACGCCCGCGTCTACGACATGATTCTTGCCGGAGGCGTTCAGGACAACGGCGAAGGTCAGATGAAGACCTACAAGTTCTTCGAGGGCGAACTATTCGGGATGGAAAAGACCATCCATCACCTCGTGGAAGACTACTTCGCGCCAGCCGCCAGGCGGCTCGATATCCGCAAGCGCATTCTCATGCTGGTCGGCCCTGTCGGCGGCGGTAAATCCACCCTTGTCACGCTTCTCAAGCGCGGCATGGAGAACTACAGCCGAACCGAAGAGGGAGCGATCTATGCGATCAAAGGTTCCCCAATGCACGAGGAACCTCTCCACCTTATCCCTGAGTCGCTTCGCCCGCAATTCAAACGTGAGTTCGGGGTCCATATCGAAGGCGATCTTGACCCTGCCGACGCTTACAGGTTGAAGCACGAATGGAAGGGCAAGATCGAGGATGTGCCCATCGAACGGATCACGCTCTCCGAAAAGGAGCGCCGCGGCATTGGAACGTTCAAGCCCGCCGATCCCAAATCGCAGGATGTCGCCGAGCTCACAGGCTCCGTGAACATCCAGGCGCTCACGGAGTACGGTCTGGAATCGGACCCGCGAGCCTACAACTTCGACGGTGAACTCAACATCGCTAACCGCGGCGTTATGGAGTTTATCGAAATGCTCAAGGCCGAAAAGCGCTTCCTTTATGAGCTCAATACGGTCGCGGGCGAACAGACGATCAAAGCTTCACGATTTGCACTCATCTATGCCGACCTGGTAGTCATAGCGCACACGAACGAATACGAATACAACTCATACTTTGGCAACAAAGAGAACGAGGCGATGATCGACAGGATCTTCGTCGTTCGCGTTCCCTACAACCTCCGGCTTTCTGAAGAGATCAAGATCTACGAGAAGCTGATCGGGCAGTCGCAGTTGGCCGACGAGCGCGTCGATCTCACCAAGGTCCACATCGCGCCGCATACGCTGCGAGTGGCCTCCATGTTCGGCATCCTGACCCGCCTGAAGGCGTCGAAGAAATCGGGCCTGTCGCTTATGACCAAGCTCAAACTGTACGACGGCGAGAAGCAGGTCGGCGATTGGGATCAGAAGCATATCCGTGAACTGCAGGAAGAGTTCATGGACGAGGGCATGAGCGGCGTCAGCGCCCGCTTTATCATCAATAAGATCTCGTCCGCGCTGGTGAAGGGCGGCAAGGGGTACGTAACGCCGATCGACGTCCTCCGGGCTCTGCGCGATGGTCTCCAGGAACACACGTCGAACGAAGAGGAACATCGCCGTCTGCTCGGGTTTATCGACGAGACCCGCAAAGAGTACGACGAGCTGGCCAAGAAGGAAGTTCAGCGCGCGTTCGTATACAGCTACGAGGAGAGCGCCCGCACTCTGCTGGACAACTACCTGGATAATGTCGATGCTTACTGCAACCGGACCAAGGTGAAAGACCCAATTACGTCGGATGATGTCGATCCGGATGAGAGACTGATGCGCTCCATCGAAGAGCAGATCGGTGTGAGCGAGAACGCGAAGCGGGAGTTTCGCGAAGGGATTATGCGGTCCGTCGCATCGGTTACGCGGCGCGGGAACGCGTTCGGAGTGGGCAGCGATGAACGCTTGAAGGAAGCGCTTGAGAAAAAACTCTTTGCCGACCTCAAGGACATTGTCAAAATTACGACATCCAGCAAAACTCCCGACCAGGAGCAGCTTCGCCGCATCAACGATGTCGTCGATCGATTGGTTCGAGATCAGGGATACACGCACGATTCCGCAAACGAACTGCTGCGGTACGTGGGTACCCTTCTGAACAGGTAAAGGAGACCGCCCCTGCTCTTAAGACGGGCGAGTCCAAGAACAGGGGCGAGTATCGATGCCGGAAAGAGAACAACAGACGCCGCGTAAGAACGAAAACGAGCAGGAGCCGCCACACCCATGGTCGCTGCAAATCGGCCGTGTCGCGGGAATACCGCTCAGGCTGCATTTCACATTCCTGCTGTTTCTGGCGTATATCGGCGTTCAAGGTCAGGGACCGGGAGGCGGCGGGATCCAGCGCCTTCTGATTGTGGTGGCTGCATTTGTCTGCGTTATGCTGCATGAGCTTGGGCACAGCCTGGTCGCGTTAAAGTACGGCATCCCGGTTAAAGACATCACGCTGTATCCCATCGGGGGCATTGCGAGGATTGAAAAACGGCCAACTCCCAAGCAGGAGTTCTGGATTGCGCTAGCCGGACCCGCCGTCAACTTCGTGCTGGCTATCATCGCATGGGGCGCGCTCGGATTCAGTGTCAAGCTTGAAGATTTCCAGGCCGGCAACGGAGTAGTGCGTCCGTTCATTGTCATGATGCTCAGCATAAATATGACGCTGTTCCTGTTTAACCTGGTGCCGGCGTTTCCTATGGACGGCGGACGTGTCCTGCGGGCGCTGCTCGCAGGGAGCATGTCTGAGGAAAGAGCGACCACGATTGCGGCAGGCATCGGACAGCTGCTGGCCATCGCATTTGCGATCTATGCGCTGCTGTCGCCGCATACCAATATCGTCGCCCTGTTCATCGCGCTGTTTGTCTTCATCGGCGCCGGGCAGGAAGCGGCATCATACAAGCAGAGAGGCGTTATTGCGGGAGTTAAAGTCCGAGAAGCCATGATTACCGACGTTCGCACACTGACGGTCGGCGCGACTTTGAAAGAAGCTGCCGACGTTCTGCTGGCGACATCGCAGCATGATTTCCCCGTCATGGTGGGCGATTCGATCCAGGGATTGTTGACGCGCAACGGCCTGTTGCGCGGACTATCCGAAGAGGGACCGAACGCATACGTAGCCGGGGTTATGAACCGATCATATTTGTCTGCACAACCTGACGACGATCTGAGCGAAACGCTTCAGCGGATGCAGGACGAGTCACAGGCCGTTCTCGTGGTGGAAAACACCGACCGCCTTCTGGGCATGGTCACCGGCGAGAACGTCGCGGAGTTCTTTGCTGTGCGGCAGATCTACCGATCTCTGAGCAGCAAGGAGCGCATTCCGGGAGGCGCATCGTAAATGGGAACACCGCTTTACTCATTATCCAACGATAAATGGGATATGCACCGTCGCGCTGACCGGGACCGGCAGCGCCATAACGATAAGATCAAGGAAGTGATAAAGAAGAACCTGGGAGACATCATTTCCCAGCAAGACATTATCACGGCTGACCGTGGAAAGATCGTAAAGGTCCCGGTTCGCGGCCTGGAACTGCCGCGAATCCGGTTTGATCCATACGACAAAGAACGAGTGGGGCAGGGAGGCGGCGGCAGCAAAAAAGGCGATATCCTCGGCCGCGCACCGTCGCAGAAGGAAGGCCAGGGGACAGGTAAGAAGGCGGGGCAGCAGCCGGGCGTCGATTACTACGAGGCCGAGTTCACTGTCGACGAAATCGCGCAGATGGTATTTGAAGATCTGCACCTTCCAAACCTTGAGGATAAGGGAGTCAAACAGATCCTGTCCGAATCCGCCGTCTTTAATACGATTGCCCGGCGCGGAATTGCGGCCAACCTGGATCGCAAACGCACGCTGCTTGAGGCATATCGCCGTAATTCTCGCGAAGGCAATCCGAACAAGTGGGAAATCCATAACGAAGACAAACGGTTTAAGAATTACGAGCTGGTCACCGAACCGCAGCGCAATGCAGTCGTGTTCGCCATGCGCGACGTCTCAGGATCGATGGGCGAGTTCGAAGCGTATATCTGCCGGTCGTTCTACTTCTGGATGCTTCAGTTTCTGAGGACGAAGTACACGAATACGGAGATCGTCTTTATTACTTGCCACACCGAGGCAAAGGAAGTCGACGAGCATCAGTTCTTCAGCCTTGGAGACAGCGGTGGCACGAGAATGTCCAGCGCATATAAGATGGCGCTTGATATCATCGACAAGCGTTACAATCCACGAGAGTGGAACATCTATCCGTTCCTCTTTTCGGACGGCTACAACTGGGGAGACAGCGAGTGCGTCGATCTGGTCCGCAAGATGCGCGATATGTGCAACCTCATTGGTTACGGCGAGATCGGCACCGACGGCTGGCAGTCATCATACGGTTTCGCCCCACTTGGGCAGGCCTATGAGGAAGCATTTTCCAAAGACCCGCGTGTGGTTGTCGTAAAGATTAATGAGAAGGAAGATGTCTGGCCTGCCCTTAAGAAATTTTTCTCGAAGGGGCACCCGGAGGTCGCGAAGGTTTAGGGGCGATAATTGAGGTCGCAGGCTCCCCTCCCCAGCCCTCCCTTCGAGCAGGCACAGAGACCTGCTCCCACAGGGAGAGGGAGCCAGAAAGAATAGAAGGGCGTTGGCGTTCCTATCGTCTCTTACCCCTCTCCTCCGGGGAGGGGGTGGGGAGGGGAGCCGACGCGATATGTTATCCGCATGCTGGTTAGGGAGACTGGGCTCTTCACGCCCGCGAAGGCGGGCAATATTTTAAGCAGACAGCGAAGCCCTTCAGGGCTGGAGCATTTCTATGCCGCTTTCAGTTTCGGAACAAGAAGAACTTACACGATGGCTCGAGATCATCTGGGATCGAGCGCAGGAAGTGGGCCTGGACCCATATCCTACTCACTTTGAGGTCGTGCCTCAGCACGTGATCTATGAGCTTGGCTCATACGGTCTTCCGGCGCGCTTCTCGCACTGGACATTCGGTCGAGATTACCACCGTCAGAAGACATCCTATGAATACGGTATGTCGAAGATCTATGAGATCGTCTTCAATACCGACCCGTGTCAGGCTTTTCTTGTGGAAGACAATTCGATGCTCTCCCACAAGTTTGTGGCCGCGCACGTTTTGGGGCACTGCCACTTCTTTAAGCACAACTCGTACTTCGCCCATACCAACAGGCGTATGGTCGAGGAGATGCGTCTCCATGCCGATCGAATTCGTGAATATGAACAGGAGTTCGGCTGGCGCGAGGTCGAAGACTTCCTCGATACCGTCATGACGATCGAGGAGCACTTCGATCCGACTGCGCCCCTCTTCCGGCGAAAGTCGCAAGGAGAGTACGAGGTAGACCGCCTTCGGTCCGGGCAGCTGCCCGAATCCGAATACGATGACATCTGGAACGTAGCCGGGTCGGAAGCCGCGCCGAAACCAAAGCCTCGCAAGATCCCGGAGGAGCCTGAGAAGGACCTGCTGCGGTTCCTCATCGAATATGGCCGCGAACTCACGGAATGGCAGCGCGATATTATCGAGATCGTGCGCTCCGAGATGATGTACTTCCTGCCGCAGATGCGAACGAAGATCATGAACGAAGGGTTCGCATCCTACTGGCATGAGAAGATCCTGGAAAGCCTGGACCTTACCAGTGAAGAACACTGGGAGTTCCGGCGCCTGCATTCGTCGGTTCTGTCACCGTCCGGCTCGCGCATGCAGATCAATCCATATTATGTCGGCTTCCAGATCCTCAAGGATATCGAACGCCGGTGGGACGGCATCGTCGAACCCGGAGACGAGCCGGAAGTAGACTGGATGGGAAGGCCGATCGAGCGTCCTAAGGGGCAGGGGAGACAGAAGCTCTTCGACGTATGCGAAGAGGATAACGATGTCACATTCCTGCGAAAGTATCTCACAGAGAATCTCGTCAAGAAGCTCGACCTGTACACGTACAAACAGCAGGAAGTCGACGGCGAAGAATTATGGGTCATCCAGGATACTGATTGGCGCAAGGTACGCGACTCGCTCGTCGACTCGATGACGAATTTCGGTCAACCGATTATTACTGTCGAGGACGGCGATTATCATCGACGGGGCGAGCTTTACCTCAAGCACGCTTACGATGGTAAAGAGCTTGACCTGGAATACACGGAACGCGTCCTAAAGAATATCGAGAAGCTATGGGGCAGGCCCGCGCACCTCGAAACGAAGCGTGAAGACAAGTCTGTTGTGATGACCTGCAACGAGAAGGGCGAACTTACGCAGGAGGATAAGGTGGGGTGAGGCGTCCTCAACGCCCTCGTCTTCGGCCGGCGGTTAAAACCGCGCCTAGGAATTACATCCACCTTTGGTGGAAAGTCCGCCTTCGCGGACTCCTGTCTGTGTCGCTTCGCGACGATCTTAAAAATCATCGCGGAGCGATACCTCAAGGAACCCACGCAGGTGGGTTTATCACCAATGGTGATCCCAACCTAGCCGCGGTTTTAACCGCCGGGAGCATAGGAACCCGCGAAGGCGGGTTTATGCCGAAGGCATTCTTCACGTAGGCGCGGTTTTAACCGCCGGCCGATAGGGCGAATGCGCCCTCCCTATGGCTCCTAACGCGGGAACGCGCCCCTTGACATCCATCTCCCCTTGAAGTAGTATAGTGTTCATAAAACACTATGAATGATGAATCCTCCACATACGATCCGTCGCAATTCGACCGTCCTTCGGTGACCGTCGATGTCGTTATATTTACCCTTCGTGAGAAGACCCTTCATGTCCTTCTGATTCGCCGCGGCGCCTGGCCTTTTGCAGGGCAGTGGGCGATTCCGGGCGGATTCGTCCGCATGGATGAGTCGCTTGAGGATGCCGCCCGGCGTGAACTCCGAGAGGAAACAGGAGTCGATGAAGGGCGGCTGGAGCAGCTTCGATCCTTCGGAGATGTCGGCCGCGATCCTCGCATGCGCATTATTACCGTTGCATATACGGCGTTGATTTCCAGCGAACAGGTCACCCTTGAAGCCTCCACCGATGCCGCCGACGCCAAATGGTTTGCCCTGGATGAGATCCCAAAACCGCTGGCGTTCGATCACGACGTGATACTCAATGTCGCATCGTCTCGCCTGCGTGAGCGGCTTCAGAACAGCAATATCGCTCAAGGGCTGCTACCGGAGCGATTTACGCTGACACAGATGCAGGAAGTCTATGAGGCGTTGCTGGGCCGCGCAGTCGACAAGCGAAATTTCCGGAAGTGGGTGGCATCGCTTGGGATTGTGTCTGAAGCGGAAGGCCGCTCGACGGGGCGTCACCGGCCGGCTCAGTTGTTTCAATTTAACGAGGCGGCTGCATCCAACCGTGGGTTTCTCTGGGCATCGCGCAGTAGATCGAAGGGGGCAGGGGATCCAGAGGGTCCCGATCCGGAAGAGGAAGATTAGGTGCAAGTCAACAATACTTTGATCGATGTCGTGCGCGGCAGTGTTGCCGAGCAGAGCGTTGACGCCATTGTGAATGCCGCGAATACGTCGATGCGTGGTGGCGGCGGAATTGATGGCGCCATTCATCGCGCTGCTGGCAAAGGCTTGATGGCCGAATTGCAGCGTGTCGCGCCACATGGAGCCAAGACCGGCAATGTCGTGGTCACGGGTGCGCATAAGCTTCCTCAGAAGTATATCTTTCACACGGCAGGACCCGTATGGAACGGCGGGTTGAAGAACGAGAAGGAACATCTTGCGCGCTGCTACCGCTCATCTATAGCATTGGCTGATGAACGCGGCCTTGAAAGCATAGCGTTCTGTTCGATTTCGACGGGCGTTTATCGCTTCCCGATCGACCAGGCAGCACCATTGGCCGTCGATACTGTTGTATCTTTTTTGCAAGATCACCCGGAGACCAACCTTAAACGTGTCGTCTTCGCCATGTTTGGAGACAAGGAATACGACGAGTTCTTCAGCGCACTCGAAACAAAGGAAATAGAGCTTTTATGAGCCTTTTCGACGGCAAACGCCTTCCCGTATCCACATTCAAGATTGATGTCGATCGCATGCGCCGTGGCTGGTATTCCGACAAGTACTTCGCCAATATCGTTACTGTGCTGGCTGCCCTGAGCGAACGCGGATATCAGTTCAGCGGGGCGAATTCGGAGCTGGAAAAGAGCGGAGTTGCCGTTCATGAGATTCCGACCGGCGATGTGCGCGTCGAGATGCAGTACTTTACGCGCCGATCCCCGCAGTCTGTGGTTGTCGGTGTGGACAAGGTACTTGCCATTCTCAAGGAATGTACTGGATATTTCGACGCTGGCGGCGAATGGGTATCCACGTACGACAAACTTGAAGTGGAGGCTGTTCAGGATGGATTTCTGGCTTCTTATTCGGGAGATCCGCGCCGAATTACGCCGGTCATCAAGATCCGCGGCCGCTATCGCGATTTCGCCATGCTTGAGACGCCGACACTCGGCGCTCTGACGCGTGGTTCACGTGTCGCGACCAATGTCTATGAAGTGCAGGTTGCGGCAGGCGGCAAGCAAGTCCTGTTCTTCCCAGCGCGCTTCGACGCCCACGAAGTACAGGCTGCCGACGGCTATGCCTATCACATTGCCGTAGAGCTGTATAACCGGACACATGACAGCGCCGTTCTGAGCGCTGTCTCTACGGATGAACAGGGCGATTGGTGGGGCGGAGCCGGAGGCGGAACTGTTGCGCACTCCGCTATTGCCTGCTTCCTGGGCGATACCGCAGAAACCGTTCTGCAGTTCGCGTCGGTACTGCCTCCGGAAGCCCACCGCATTGCCCTCGTAGATTTCAACAATGACTGCATCGGCGACAGTCTGGCATCAATGAAAGCCATGTTCAAGCGTTACATGGAACTCGAAGATGCCGGAAACCACGTCGAAGCGCGTAAGTATGTGCTGTATGGAGTGCGACCGGATACAGGATCGAACCTGGTCGATAAAAGCCTGGAGCCGCTCGGCGATAAGAAGCTCGATCGGGGCGTCAATGCGCGTCTCGTGTTCAAACTCCGTCGCGAGATCGACCGGGCTTATGAGACCTGGCAGATCCCCTTTACATGGCTTGAGCGTGCGAAGGAGTATTGCCGAAACGTAAAAATTACGGTGACCGGCGGTTTCACCCCCAAGAAGATCCGCGACTTCGAAGAAAACAATGTTCCCGCGGATGTGTACGGCGTTGGATCATATCTGTTCTCCAACTCAAGCGAGAACGGCACCAATAACGACTTCACAGCTGATGTTGTCCGTGTTGAAATCGACGGCGTATGGCACGATCTGCATAAAGTCGGCCGCCTGCCTTGCGACAACCCTGCTCTGGAGCTTGTGGATTGGGAAGCGTTATAACGAAATTGTTTTACATCGTGGCGCAGCTATATATCTACCCCGGCAAGGAGGCCGAGTTTCACGAGTATGAAACACAGGCGCTGCATATCGCTCGCAAGCATGGCGGGGAGCTGATCTGCGCATTCACACCCGTATACGCGGATGCTGGCGTCGAAACGCCCACTGAAATACATGTCCTGCGCTTCTTTGACCGTGAAGCTTTCGACACATTCAAGTCGGACCCTGAACATGTTACCATCGCTGATTTGCGCTCAAAGGTGATAAGTAAAACCGTTATTGTCACGTCAAATGAGATTGTTGATTATTGCAAGATCCCTGGCGACTGAAGTCACGGGCTGGTAAGTTCACGAAGTCGGCCTGCGCCGACTCGGAAAAGTCTTCGTAGACCTTTCTTCAGTGTCCGAAGGGACACTTTGTGACCTTGCCAGCCCGTGACTTCAGTCGCCAGGGCAGCCTCCGTTATTTATTCACGATCTGGATCAAGACAAATGTCGGCACATTGCCGCCCGCCTCCTCTCCAGGTTGACGATCCACAGCGTAATCGGTATACTTCAGGGCATCCTTGCCAGGAGGCCCAGTTATGACGACGACGACATCTTCTCCGGCCTCGGCTCAGCCCGTATTGCTGTCCGAGCGCGCGCGGAATGCGACTCCTTCACCGACTCTTGCCATCACGGCAAAAGCGAATGCCCTCAAAGCGCAGGGCGTCGACGTGGTGAGCTTTGGAGCCGGCGAGCCCGACTTCGATACTCCGCAGCACATCAAAGATGCCGCCATCAAATCCCTTGCCGCCGGTCAGACCAAGTATACGCCCTCGTCGGGAACGGTTGCTCTTAAGGACGCCATTATTGCGAAGTTGAAGCGTGATAATGGTTTGACTTACCGGCCGAATGAGATCATCGTCTCCTGCGGCGCAAAGCATTCGATCTATAACGCCCTGCAGGCTCTACTCGACCCGGGCGACGAAGTTATTGTGCCTGCCCCTTACTGGGTTTCCTATCCGGAGCAGGTCAAGCTTGCCGACGGCGTTCCCGTTATCCTGCAGACAGATGAATCGACCAGTTTCCTTGCATCGGCCACGGAGATTGAGAAGCGAATCACAGACCGCACTCGCGTAGTGATTATTAACTCGCCTTCGAATCCCACAGGCGCAGTTTATACGCCAGAAGCGCTTCGCGAGATTTCCGATCTGTGCGTTTCGCGTAATATTTACTTATTGAGCGATGAGATTTACGAGAAGATCATCTACGGCGACTCGCAGTTTATTTCGCCCGCATCATTCAGCGACGATGCGAAGCGTCTGACGCTTACCGTTAACGGACTCTCCAAGGCATATTCGATGACCGGATGGCGACTCGGTTATATTGCGGGCGACTCGCATATCGTTGCGGCGATGGGGCGCATCCAGGACCAGAGCACGTCGAACCCGACAAGCTTTGCGCAGGCCGGCGCGGTTGAAGCGCTAAACGGCTCGCAGGACGAAGTCGAAGTAATGCGAAAAGCTTTTGAGGAACGGCGAGACTGGATTGTTACTGCTGTGAACGACATTCCGGGCATTCGCTGCCTCAAGCCGGGCGGCGCGTTCTATGTCTTCCCGAATGTCTCGGAACTATACGGCAAAACGTATCGCTCGTCCGAAGATACAACGAAGACGATCACGGGATCGGACAGTTTGGCCGAGTACCTCCTCACTGAAGCGAAGGTCGCGGTCGTTCCCGGCTCCGGTTTCGGCGCGGACGGCAACATTCGGCTTTCTTATGCCACCAGCCTTGAGAATATCAAAAAGGGCGTAAAGCGGATTGCCGATGCCGTTGCGGATCTTTCTTAATCTGTCGTATGGGCACTATGTTTGACTAATCTATCCGAAGAACTCGTAGAATTGGCATCACGTCTCGGTTTGACCGAGACGGATGCGTCGGCGCTGCAGCAGGCGCTTACACATAAGTCGCTTGTTGCGGAAGAGCCTCTGCTCTGCAACGAGAGACTGGAATTTCTGGGAGATGCCGTACTCGGCCTCGTTGTTAACGAGATGCTGTTCCACGACTTTCCGGATAAGATGGAAGGTGAGCTTGCTCGGGCAAAAGCCTTGATCGTATGCCAGGCATCACTGGCTGCCGCCGCGCGGCGCCTTGGCATTATTCCTCTGCTGCGCATCGGGCGTTCCGAGGAGGCGATGGGTGGCCGGAATCGCGTGAGCCTTGCCGGCGACGTGTTTGAAGCGATTGTCGCGGTAATCTATCAAAGCCGTGGCTACGATGCTGCACGCGACTTTGTTAAGGAGCATCTGGCGCCTGAGATCGAACGAGTGCATTCGCTGCCGGATTGGCGCGATCCCAAGACGATCCTGCAGGAGCTGCGCCAGGGCCGGCGGCTGCAGCCGCCGGTTTATCGGGTCGTGCAGCAGGAAGGTCTGCCGCACAATCGCGTGTTCACCATATCTGTCGACCTCGACGGCCAAACTGCCGGCCAGGGTGTCGGCAAGACCAAGCGCGAGGCGGAGCAGGCTGCAGCTCAGGCGACACTCGATGCCCTGCAATCCCGGCGTGCGGCTGCTAAGGCTAAATAATCATGTCAACCCCAAAGGCACAGATTGGTATCTTCGGCGGCAGCGGCTTCTACGAGTTTGCAGAGACCGAGATCCGTGAGATAACTCTCGATACCCCTTACGGCGCGCCGAGCGATTCCATCGCCTTGACCCGCATCGGCGATTATGATGTTGCCTTTCTGCCGCGGCATGGCAAGCGGCATACTCTGCCGCCGCACAAGATCCCATATCAGGCGAACCTGTGGGCCTTCAAAGAGCTCGGAGTTACCCGAGTGATTGCGCCGACCGCAGTCGGATCGCTGCAGGCGAATATCAAGCCGGGAGATTTCGTTGTCGTCGATCAGTTCGTGGATAGGACGGCCGGGCGCGCCGATACCTTCTATGATGGGCCACACGTTATCCATGTCTCAACGGCTGATCCATACTGCCCGCAGATGCGCGCTCTTGCTTGCGATGCTGTGGCGGAACACGGTATCACCTTGCACCCCAGCGGCACGTGCGTCGTGATCCAGGGGCCGCGCTTTTCAACACGCGCTGAGAGCCGGTGGTTTACCGATCTTGGCTGGCATGTCATTAACATGACACAGTATCCCGAGGCGGCTCTGGCACGTGAACTGGCTATGTGCTACATTAACATCGCCCTGGTGACAGACTATGATGCCGGCGTGGTGGTTGCCGAAGGCCCGGTTCAGGCTGTGGATATCCTGCATGTCCTTCAACAGAACACGGCTAATGTGAAAAAGGTCATCCGCACATTCCTGGCCAATCTTCCGCAGGAGCGGGCATGTCCGTGCTCCGATGCGCTTACGATGGCGGCTATTTCATGACAATGAAAGCTCTTCTGCTTGCCGGTGGCCGCGGATCGCGGCTGGGTGTTCTCACGTCGGATCGGCCCAAGCCCATGCTGTCGATTGCGGGCGTCCCAATGATCGAGCGCATTATGGCGTCGATCACAGAACAGACCGGCATTCAGGACTTTGTGATTGTTACCGGATATCTGGCGAACGTCATTGAGGAATACTTTGGCGACTGTCAGTCACATGGCTGGAATGTTCGGTATGTCCACCAGGACCGGCCGCTCGGCGTGGCTCATGCCGTAAATACCGCTGCGCCCCTGCTGCGCGACAGCGATTTCTTGATGAGCTACGGCGACATTATGCTGGATCCGCAAAATTACGGCGCAGCAGTTGCCACCTTTAACGAGCGACGAGCCGACGGCTACTCTGCTGTTGTCGGCCTGAACTGGGTGGAGGACCCGTACGCCGGATCCGCCGTATACCTGGCCGATGACAATGAAGTCGTTCGGATCGAGGAAAAGCCGGCGCGCGGCACGGCGCAGACGCACTGGAACAGCGCAGGCCTCTTCGTTTTCGATCCCATTATTTTCGACTATACATCAAGCATTGCGCCTTCGGGACGCGGTGAATATGAGCTGCCGGATGCCGTTTCGGCCATGATCACCGGGGGACACCGCGCATTAGGGTTTCCGATCGATGGAGACTGGCGGGATGTCGGCACGCCTGAAGATTACGCAGAAATCAATCATAAATACGGAGCATAGACGCCTTGAGCACAATTGACCGCGCGATCGATTCTTATTCCCGCCGCTTTGCAAGCGCGGCCAAGGCGGCTGCGCTCGCCCCAGGCCGAGTCGAGATTATGGGCAACCATACCGACTATAACGGCGGCTACGTTTTGCCCGCTGCCCTGGACAAGGTTACCGCCGTTGCCGGCGAGGCGGTGAGCGGCAATGAAATCACCCTGTACGCCATCGATCTCGATCGCATCGCCACATTCGATATCAACGCTCTTACGCCATCTAAAGATGAGAGCTGGGCGAATTATGTGCTGGGCGTCGTGCAGCAGCTGCGCAACCGCGGCGTGGACGTTGGCGGTTTCCGAGCCATCATCCACAGCGATGTTCCTACCGGCGCCGGCCTTTCGTCCTCTGCGGCGCTCGAGGTTTCCACGGCACTGTTCTTGCGCTCCCTGTTTCCTTACGACATCGAGCAAATGGGAATCGCCAGGCTTTGCCAGCAGGCGGAAAACGAGTTCGTAGGTGTGCCCTGCGGCATCATGGACCAGTTTGCGTCGGTGTTCGGCCAGGACGGCAGTTTGCTCTTCCTGGACTGCCTGACTATGGAACACGATGTTATGAAGATGGGCCTTCAAGATCTGGCCGTTGTAGTGTGCGACTCGCGGGTCGAGCATAAGCTGACCGGCGGCGACTATGCAACGCGCCGCGGCGAATGCGAGGCGGCAGCCGCGTACTTCGGCAAGACGATCCTGCGTGACGTTGCCTGGGAAGAGTTTGTGGACGGTGAGGCGCAGCTTCCGGAAAACCAGCGCAAGCGCGCCCGACATGTCCTCACAGAGAACGCCCGTGTGCTGGCGCTGCGCGATGCCATTCAGGGTACCGATAAGACGGCAATCGGCCGGCTGTTCCTGGAAGGTCATGCGTCGTCACGCGACCTGTTCGAGAACTCGACGCCTGAAATCGACTTCCTCGCCGACGCTGCCATGACGCTTCCGGGCTGTATTGGGTCGAAGATGTTCGGAGGCGGGTGGGGCGGCTGCACGGTTAACCTGGTTGAGGCCGACGCTGTCGATCAGTTCTCCGAGGAGCTTCGCGCGCGATACCTGGCGCACATCGGAATTGGGGCGCGCACTTATCCTTTCAAGGCTGCGCAAGGAGCGCGGACGGTGGAGATCGGCTAATGACAGAAACGACAAAGCCGGTTGCAGTAATATCAGGCGCAAGCAGCGGGATCGGCGCGGCGGCGGCGCGCCAGCTGGCGGCAGCCGGATTTGCCGTTGTTCTCGGCGCTCGCCGCCTTGACCGGCTGGAAGATCTGGCGCGTGAGATCGGCGGTGTCGCACTGCCACTTGATGTTACTTCTACAGAGAGTGTCGCCTCTTTCGCGGAGCAAGTTCCTGATGCTGCCATACTCATCAATAATGCCGGTGGCGCGCTTGGCCTGGAGCCCGTCGCCCAGGCGGATGAAGAGCACTGGCGCATCATGTACGAGACGAACGTGCTTGGGGCCATGCGGCTGACGAGGGCATTTCTGCCGAAGCTCGAAGCCTCCGGCCATGGGCATATCGTTACGATTACGTCCATTGCGGCCATTGAGGTCTATCCGGGTGGGGCAGGGTATACTGCGGCCAAGCATGCCGAGAAGGCCGTTTCCGACACGCTGCGGATAGAGCTCTTAGGCAAGCCGATCCGGGTTACGGAGATTGCGCCGGGTATGGTGGAAACCGAGTTTAGCCAGGTGCGCTTCGACGGCGATGAAGCTCGGGCAGCTCAGGTCTATCGCGGCCTGACCCCACTCAGTGCCGACGATATCGCTGACGCTATTTTGTGGTCCGTCACCCGGCCGCCGCATGTGAATGTCGACTTCATGGTCGTTCGTCCTCTGGCTCAGGCTACAGCAACACTCGTGCACCGCGCCTCATGAAAACTATCTGTTACTACGTAACTGGGCATGGTTTTGGACACTCCGTCAGGGCATCGCAAGTCATCTCCCAATTTCCGGACGATACACGTGTAATCGTTCGGACCAGCGCGCCGAAGCACATTTATGAGAGCGAGATCGCGCGTGGCTTTGACTTCTTGCCGGCGGAGTTTGACTGCGGCTGCCTGCAAAAGGACAGCATCAGCGTCCTGCGCCGTGAAACTCTGGCGCGATACCGTGAGATCCAGGAGCGCAACCACGCCGGTCTGGCCGCCGAAATCGAGTTTCTGAAGAGCGAGAAGGTGAATGTGGTCGTCTCGGATATTGCGCCGTTTCCACTCTATGTGGCGCGCGAAGCGGGATTGCCGGGCATCGCTTTAACGAACTTCACATGGCACGATATTTACGCCGCATACCGTGAGTCCGCTTCCGACGATGCCTTGCTGAAACAGATCCTATCCGAATACCACTGTGCAACGACAGCTCTGATCACGCCTCTTTCCACGCCGCATGTCAAGGATGCGTTTAATATTTGCCGGGATATTCCGATTGTTACGCGGCGCGGGCAAAAGTTGACGACGGAGCTTCACCGCCAACTGGGGCTGAGTGAGGGAGATCTTGTTGCCCTCGTTTATTTCGGCGTTTGGGGGTTAGATCTCGATTGGAAGGCGCTGGAGGCCTGCGGCCCCTGGACTTTCCTCTGCTGGGGCGATCCTCCGGGGCGCCCTGCGAATGTCGTTCCCCTGGATACGTTGACTCTTCGGAATGCCGATATCGCCGCATCCGTGGATGTTGTCGTCGCAAAACCGGGATACGGCACGGTTTCCCAGTGCATTGCAGACAGTGTGCCTCTCGTTTATATACATCGGTCAGACTTTTCCGAGTACGATGCGCTCGTTGCGGGTATGGAACCATGGGGCGGCTCTGTGGAGTTATCGCTAGGGGACTTTGCAGCCGGTCAATGGTATACAGCCCTGGAAGCGGCGAGATCCGCCAAAATCGATCGCGGTTATTACGCGGTTGATGGCGCTGCAATCGCGGCGAAAATAATTGTGGAGTGGAATTGATGAGCGATACTGAGATTGTAATGTACGTGAGGCCCTATTGTTCCGACGTGGAGCTTGCCCGCGATGTTCTCAAGAGGCGCGGAGTGAACTGGCGCGAAGTAGACATCGAACAGGACGAAGATGCGGCGGCCGCAGTACGGGATTGGAATAATGGCCGGGCGCCGACGCCGACACTCTGGATCGGCAAGACGATGCTTGTTGAACCGGGACAGCGTGAGATCGATGAAGCTCTCGCAAAAGAAGGATTAACTGCCGCCGCTCAGTGAGCCAGCATACTGCAGAAACCCTTGAACATTGAATCGGCCGATTGCGTTGTGCTATACTTCTGCTCGTGTGGCAAGTCGGACAATTACTCCCCTCGAACAAGTGCGCCGTCGTCGGCCCGACGGCTGTCGGCAAGACGGCAGTTACGATCGAACTGGCGCGCAGAGTGGGGGGCGAGATAATATCGGCCGATTCGATGCAAGTTTATCGTGAGATGAACATCGGCACGGCTAAGCCGACACCGATGGAACAAAGCGCCGTTCCGTTTCATCTAATAGACGTTGTGCGTCCGGATGAAGAGTGGACGCTCGCAAATTATCAAGATGCGGCGCAGGCGGCCTGGACCGACATTACGTCGCGGGGCCGGCTGCCTCTGATAACCGGCGGCACGGGATTATACATACGTTCGTTTACAACCCGGCTCGATATCCCGACTGTGCCGCCCAATGAGTCGCTTCGGGCTGCATTGCGCGCTGAAGCTGTCGAACACGGTAACGAGTGGATCCATGGTCGCCTGCGTGAAGTAGATCCGGCAGCCGCTGATCGAATTCACGTTAATGACGTCAATCGTATTGTACGGGCTCTCGAAATACATGGCACGCTTGGCATTACGGTTACCGAGCTGCATGAGCAAAATCGTGCGCTTCAGCAGGATGACGGCAGCATCATTATCGGCCTGAATTATATCGACCGGCGAGAACTGTACAAGCGGATCGAGCAGCGTGTCGATCAGATGATCGAAGAAGGATTTCTGGCAGAAGTACAGCATCTAATGGATATGGGCTATAGCTGTGAGCTTAAGCCTATGCAATCATTAGGCTATCGTCATCTGTGCGATGTGATAAACGGTAACACGGCTCTGCCGCAAGCCGTAGAAGAAATCAAGCGAGACACACGCCACTACGCGCGGCGTCAGCTGATTTGGTTTCGAGGCGATCGACGGGTCCAATGGATCGACGTCGACGGGCGCTCAGTGGAATGGGTCGCCGGCGAAATCGAGAGGATTTTGGGAACGGATCGTTCCACTTTCGAAGGGACAATCGCAAATGAATAAGCCGCAACTAAACCTGCAGGACACGTTCCTCAACCAGGCGCGGAAAGAGAATGTCGGCGTTACCATATATTTGGTAAACAGCATTAAACTTCAAGGACACGTAAGAGGTTTCGACGCCTTTACAATATTACTGGATTCGCCGGGCAAGCCGGCACAACTTGTGTACAAGCATTCAGTTACAAGCATTGTGCCGTCACGGCCGATCCAGAACCTTCTGGCGGATGCGCTTCGCGATGCCGGTATCGTGCAGCCTAATGGCGGATCGCCTGCCGCGCCGGCTCATCAGTCTCATGCTGATGTCAATGCAACCGTGCAGACGCCTCGGCCTGCGCCGGCCCCTGCGACACCGCCGGTTACCGAACCGATTTCTTAAATTGAGGTCTGGAATAAGCGCTTTATAATGTATAGCGTTTTTATCCGGCGCACGGCGCTCATCGCCACAGGCATATATTTGCGCGGCCGCCATGACGGCGCCGCGGTTTCAGGGAAGAAGTAATGCGATTTTCGAAGATGCATGGGATCGGAAACGATTTCATCATTGTCAATTGTTTGGGTATGGACGGAGATACGGTGGCGGCGCAGGCGCAGGAGAGGGCAGCTTTCCTTTGTGATCGCAAGTTCGGCATTGGGGCCGACGGTGTGATCCTGGCGCTTCCGGGCGAAACCCATCGCTTCCGTATGCGGATGTTCAATCCCGACGGATCCGAAGCCGAGATGTGCGGCAATGGAATACGCTGTTTCGCGAAGTACCTGGCGGATCATGGCCATGCTCATGGCCAAACGGATCTGCCGGTGGAGACCGGCGCGGGGTTGCTGCACGTACAGCTCATTAGCGAGTCGTGCGGCAAGGTAGACCAGGTTCGCGTCGACATGGGCGAACCGGTGCTCAAACCTGAACTTGTGCCGACCACGTTGGGCAACGGTGATCAGGCCGTGAATGTGCCTCTCCAGATTGGCGAACGTTCACTCAACTTCACGGCCGTATCAATGGGCAACCCGCACGCGGTGACATTTGTGGATTCTGTGGCCGATTTTCCCGTTTCGGAAATTGGTCCTCAGGTTGAGCGTAACGCCGCATTTCCCAAGCGCACCAACACGGAGTTCATTGAGGTCGTCTCTCCAAATGAGATTAACTTCCGTGTTTGGGAGCGTGGCGCTGCCGAGACCCTCGCATGCGGCACCGGCGCGTGTGCTGCGGTCGTTGCATCCGTCCTTAACGGACACACGGGACGCGAAGTCCTCGTTCATCTGCCCGGCGGCGATCTTCGCATCGAATGGTCGGAGCAGGATAATCATGTCTATATGACCGGGCCTGCTATGGATGTTTTCGAAGGCGAGATCCAGTAGTATTGCGGCACTCTTGACTGCGGCCGGCGGATATGCACACTGATGCAATATGCCGGCCGCATAAGATCCAAAGGCAACCGTACAGGAGTATCGCGGATTGCAGCGCGCAAAAAGACTGTCGCTTATACCTCCGGATTTGTTTGGCGAGATCGCGCGAGTCAAGGAATTCGCGGCCTTCCAGGGCCAGAACCTTCTTGACCTTGCCGCAGAAGACTCAGACCTTCCCATACCACAAAGCATCGTTTCGCAGCTGCAGGCTTTCGCGCTTGATCCCTCAACGCATCGATACGAGGCAGGACGCCTTGGCCGGCCGGAGTTTCTGCGCGATGTTGCAGCTTGGTTCGCTTCTCGCTTCGATGTGGAACTCGATCCGGAAACAGAAATTCTGGAGTTAATCGGCGCGAAGGAAGGCCTGGCGCATCTTGTCTGGGCATTCATCGATCCTGGAGATGCTGCTCTCGTGCCCGATCCGGGGGGGGCCGTAGTCAAGACCAATACAATACTTGCCGGCGGTGTGCCTCATGAATTTTCTCTGCCTGCCGATCGCGGCTATCTGCCTGATCTGGCGGCAATATCGGGAGATATCGTTTCCCAGGCCAAGCTCATCTACCTGAACTACCCCAACAACCCCACAGGCGCAGTGGCTACTCTGGATTTCTTCAAGCAAGTGGTGGACTTTGCCCGGGAGACCGGGATACTGGTGGCGCATGAGTGCTCTTATTCAGAAATTGCCTTCGATGGTTACCGGCCACCCAGTATATTGCAGATTGAAGGGGCGCGCGATGTCGCCGTCGAGATCCATTCTCTCTCGTCTATGTTTAATATGGGGGGCTGGCGAATTGCCTTTGCCGCCGGCAGCGCCGACGCTATTCAGGCATTGAATAGATTAAAATCTCACGTTGACCGCGGACAATTCGGCGCAGTCGCGCTCGCTGCGGGATGGGCTCTTACACACGAGAGCAATAACACGGACCTCGCCGTTCTTCAGGGCCGGCGCAATGCGCTTGTGGATGGGCTGAATGGTCTCGGATGGAATCTCGATAAGCCCAAAGCATCTCCATATGTATGGGCGCCCGTTCCGCCCGGCTTCACAGCGTCGTCCTTTTCGGAGGTGCTTCTCACCAGAGCCGCAATTCTCACAATACCTGGCCCGGCTTTTGGCGCGGGTGGGGAAGGCTTCGTCAGGGCGTCGATTTCTGCAACCGGAAATGAAAAGCAAATTCAAGACGCGATCGATCGTATCGCGCAGAACATATCTCTAAACTGGCAATGAACATTCAATCCGTATTTCTTGATCGTGACGGCGTGCTCAACACGCATTTGCCTGGCGCTTATGTCCGGAATACCGCGGAGTTGCGGATTGTTCCGGGAGTTGCCATTGCTGTTCGCAGGCTTAACGACAAGCATATTCCCGTGATAGTCGTCTCCAATCAGCAGGGGGTTTCCAAAGGTCTTATGACCATGGAGGATCTTGTTTCCGTTCAAAAAGAATTGGAGCGGCGGATACACGATGAGGCGGGCGCGAGGATCGATGCCTGGTACTATTGCACAGACCTTGCAGATGTAAATTCGCATCGCAGGAAGCCGCAGCCCGGCATGCTGCATGAAGCGGCTGAAGATCTAAATCTCGATCTGAGCCGCTCCGTATTTATCGGCGACAGCCCCACGGATATTGCGGCGGGTATCGCCGCACCCGTGGGCGCAGCTATCCTGGTGCTCTCCGGAGCAACTCGGGCATATCATCCGGACACGTTCAAGCCGGCTCCGCAGCACGTATTCGCTACCCTGCAGGATGCCGTCGACCGGATTATTGAGGACACACTGTGATCATTACAAGCGCAGCGGGCCGTTGCGGCATCGTCGGCAATCCCACCGATATGTATGGTGGTTCGGTCATTTCCTGTTCGACAGAAGAACGGGCTACGACGACGCTCATCCCCGACACTCCGGATATCGTTATTGCCGTTTGCGGTCAGACGCAGACCCTGACATCGGTTGCTGACCTGGCATTTCGAGGAGACTATCTCGATGTCGCTCGCGCCGTGCTGGTCGCGCTTGAAGTGGATCCTGCCTCGACGCGCACCTTTCACCTCACAGCTACAACGGATATTCCGATGCGGGCCGGACTGGCCGGATCGACCGCTATCCTGGGCACTATCGTGGCAGGTCTCCTCGCTCTCTTTGAGTTCGGCCTTAATCCCTATCAGGTCGCGGAGCTGATCCGCAAAATCGAATCCGATGTCCTGCAGATTGTCTGCGGCTTTCAGGATCACTATATGACGGTGTTCGGCGGCCTGAATTATATGGATTTCAGGGACAAAATCAGCAGCCGGACACAGGATCAGGACACGCCGTTTGCGACAATCGAACCGCTTGCGGCATATGCCTCGGACATACCCATCATCCTTGCGCACACCGGCGTGAAGCATCATTCCAGCACGGTGCATAAGTCAATTCGAGATCGCTGGGTCGAGGGAGAAACCGCCGTCGTTGAAGGCTATCTGGAAATCGCGTTGCTTGCGCGTCTCGGCAAAAAGGCGATTCTCGATTGCGATTGGGATGCGCTTGCTTATACCATGAACCGAAACCATGCCATCCAGCGGGATCTTGGCGGAAGCGGCGATTCCAACGAGCGCCTCATCGCAGCTGCGCTGTCCGGCGGAGCATTTGCGGCCAAACTGGCCGGCGGCGCCGCCGCCGGTACAATCATTGCCCTCACGCTTGACCCCGTGCGAACCGAGAAGGCTCTGCTTGAGGCAGGAGCGGATAAAATCCTCCTGCCCAGACCAACCCCAGGCCTTACCGTCGAGGTGCGATTATGAGTGGAGCCAACCAATCCGGGCTCACCGTGAGGCCACGCCGTTTGCGGACGTCACCCGTTTTACGCAATATGGTCAGGGAAACGAACCTAAGCGCGGCTGACCTGATCTACCCGCTTTTCGTGGTCTCCGATCTCGATCCGGTAAAGCGTGAGATCTCATCCATGCCTTCGGTCTATCAGTTCTCCGTGGATGAGCTTCGCCGTGAGGCCGAGCGCGTAGCCGAGGCCGGCGTCCCCGCGGTGATTCTATTCGGACTCCCGGACTCCAAGGATGAGATCGCCAGCGGAGCATACGCGGAGCGCGGCGTGGTTCAGCGAGCGGTGCGTGCGATTAAGTCGGACAATCCGGATCTGCTGGTCATTACGGATGTCTGTCTATGCGAATACACATCCCATGGACATTGCGGCATCGTGCGCGGCGATGAGATCGTGAACGACGAAACGTTGGATCTTCTTGCGATGACGGCCGTTTCACATGCCGCCGCCGGTGCCGATATCGTGGCCCCGTCGGATATGATGGACGGCCGCGTTGCCGCGATCCGCTCGGCTCTCGACGAAGCGGATTTCACCAATACCGCCATTCTTTCGTATGCCGTGAAGTACTCGTCCGCCATGTACGGCCCATTTCGCGATGCCGCCGACAGCGCGCCGCAGTTTGGCGATCGGAAAACCTATCAAATGGATCCGGCCAACCGCCGCGAAGCTCTCAAAGAAGCAGCGCTTGATGTGGCTGAAGGCGCTGATATGGTCGTGGTGAAGCCGGCGCTCAGTTACCTGGATATCGTTCGCGAAGTCCGCAATCTGATAAATGTTCCTATCGTGACATACAACGTCTCGGGTGAATATGCGATGGTCAAGGCAGCCGCGGCCAACGGATGGATCGATGAACGCGCCTCCGTGATGGAGATCATGATGTCCATGAAGCGGGCCGGCGCCGACATGATCATGACATATCACGCGAAGGATGTCGCCGGTTGGTTGAAGTAAGGCCGCCCGCGGCATTTATAGCTTCTTTCGTGGGCGCTTTTCTTTCTCAATGCGCCTCCATAAATAAAGCGGTTATTATTGAGTAAGGCCTAAGAGGAATACATTTGAATACTTTTCTCATCGCTCTCTCACTCGCGTTGGCCGCATTTACGCCCGCGATAGCTCAGGTTCAGTCGCCGGAGCCAATCCGCCTCTGGTCCAGCGATGCTCCTGGCGCATTGGGGAAAGGGCCAGATGACATTCCGACATTGACGCCTTATCTGGCTGATCCTGCAAAAGCATCGGGGGCTGCTATGCTGGTGCTGCCCGGCGGGGGATATGCCGGCCTTTCCATGGAGCATGAGGGCAGCGCATATGCGCTGTGGCTCAATGCTCATGGCATCTCTGCTTTCGTCCTCAAGTATCGGCTGGGTACGCATGGTTACCACCATCCCGTAGAACTGGGCGATGCCGCACGCGGTCTCCGGATGATCCGCTCGCGCGCTCAGGAATGGAAGGTAGATCCTGCGCGTATCGGTGTGATGGGATCGTCCGCGGGTGGACATCTGGCTTCGACTCTCGTTACTCACTTCGACGCCGGCGACCCTAAGGCCGCCGATCCCATCGATCGTCAAAGCAGCAAGCCAACCCTGGGCATCCTCTGTTACCCCGTCATCACAATGAGCGAACCCAATGTCCATGGGGGCAGCCGCGATAATCTGCTTGGTCCAAATCCATCTCCGGACTTGATCAAGTTGCTTTCCAATGAACTTCAAGTTACGCCGGAAACACCTCCCTGCTTTATTCTTCATACATATGAAGACAACGTGGTAAAGGTTGAGAACAGCCTCGAATTTGCTGCGGCGCTGGCCAAGAATCATGTTCCCTTTGACCTTCATATCTATGAGCGGGGAGGGCACGGGATTGGCCTTGGCGACGATACTGCGCCATTTACGAATGCCCATCCATGGACCAAGGATCTCGCTTACTGGCTTGGAATACGTGGATTTATCACCACGAAATAAAGCGCTGCACAGATTACCTGCGTAAACAAGTAACGTCACCCTGTCTCATCACGATCGAAACGGCGGTAAAATGAGCCTGTTAATAGCAAGTTACCGGCAAATAGACAGGGCGGCGGATAATTGTCAGAGAAATTCGATCTATCATTTGACTGCGTGGACGGAGACCTTCACTATTTTCTTATGACTGAGGAAGGCAGGACAGACGGACCCCTTTCCATCTGTCTGCACGGCCTTGGCAGTCACAAGGAAAGTCACCTTGGAACGGCGGTGAGTTTTTGCCGGGCGGGTTTTCGTTCGGTTGGCATAGACCTCTCGCGCCATGGGCGCCGTCCCGGCTCGGACACGCGGGATGCCATGCTTGACATCGATTATGTCGGCACCATGTTCGGCATGATCCAGCAATCCGTGAGCGATGTCACGCGCATCATTAATCACTTCGGAGTGTCCAGCGCCGCTGTCCATGGCGTATCGATGGGCGGCATTGTCCTGTTTGCCGCCATGATTGTGGAGCCGCGCATTACAGTGGCTTCGGTGGCGATGGGCAGTCCTGACTGGATCGGTCTCACGGAGAATCTCGGAATCGATCCCCATCATCCTGCCCTCGATCGCGTTGCGCGTTACAGCCCGCTTGAACATGCGGAGAAGATGCATCCTTGCGCCCTTCTCATGCTTCACGGAACCGATGACGATGTTGTGCCTATCGAAGGCGTCCAGCTTCTCAATGAAAAACTAGAGCCTCTGTATCGTGATACGCCGGGCCGGTTCGAATTTATTGTGTATCGCGATTTAGGACACACGTATCTCGACGATATGCAGGAACGCAGCGTCTCCTGGGCGCTCAAACACATTTGAGCGATCGCGATACACTCAAACCCCTTCCAAGTGTCGCAGCCGCCGAGCTCTGGCGAGTAAACCGCTATCTGTGGTTCTCACTTCTATTTGCGGGCGTGTGGCTGTGGCAAGTCAGCCGCTCCTATCCAACCGGGCAGCAGATCAGTATCGCCGTCGTTTTCTGTCTTGCTGTGGCAAGTGTCAGTCTTCGTTCGTGGATGGGACTTCGAAGCGGGCGTGGCACGACGGGGCAGATCGGATGGGTATTTACGGCGATCGATATCGGCCTCATCGCGGCCGTCGTTCGCCTCACGGGCGGATATAATTCCGAACTGTGGCTATTTTATTTTCTGGTCGTCGTTTCAGAGACACTGAGCGTATCCGTCAAAGCTGAGCTTGCCTTGCAGGTGATGGTTCTGGCGGGCCTTGCGGCCGCTGTGTGGCCCACCGACAACCTGCATGGCTTCTTTGTCCGCGTATTCTCATTGATTACCACCAGTGGGATCGCCCGCCGTCTGTTTGGGAACGCGGAGGCTCGCAGCCGCGCGCTTTCACATCTTCGCGAACAGCTCTCGGTTGAGCGCGAGAAGACGCGGGTGGCGCGTGAAATTCATGATGGGGTGGGGCGAGAGATCGTCAATGCGACGTTGTCTCTGGAGATTGCTCTCCGAACTATGGAGGTATCTCAGGAAGATGCAAGGGAGATTATCGTCGAAAGTCTGGCAACCCTTCGCTCAGCGATGGAGGACACGCGCGCCCTGGTATTTGAGACGCGATCATACACGGAGTGGTCCGAGCCAGACGCGGGGCTGTGCGTGCGCGCAGAGCACTATGCGCGGCGATTTGCGGATCGGACAGGCTTGAATGTAACCTGTCAATGTCGCATTGACGACGTTTCGCTGACCGAAAGCGCTGTCTTTGGGGTCCTCCGCGTAATGCAGGAATCACTGAATAACATTGCGAAACATGCTCATGCCTCCAATGTGTCCATAGAACTGGGACGATCCGAAGGACGCCTTGTATTGACGGTCACTGATGATGGAGACGGTTTCGATGCAACAACGGCGCAGCGTGTGGATGCCGGCATCGGTTTGTCGGCAATGCGTGAACGCGCCGAGGGCCTTGGTGGAACTCTTACCCTCCAAAGCGAGCCCGGCACAGGAACATCGGTAACTCTGTCCGTACCCGACGCCTAAATGTCGTCAGATCTTGAGGAGCGCGCCATGTCGGATAAAATACGGCTGCTGATTGCGGAAGATGAACGGGCGACGCGTATCGCCCTGACGCGCCTTCTGGCTCTGGAACCGGACCTTGAGGTTGTGGGCGCTGCCGCCGATGGGGAAGAGGCTTTGATGATGGCGAGGGAGCGCAGGCCGCATGTGCTCCTGACCGATATCGCCATGCCTCACAAAACTGGCATTGTGCTGACCCGTGAACTGAAGCTTGAACATCCTGAAATCCATATCGTTGTGCTGACGATCTATCGCGACGACGCGAACGTATTTGCCGCTTTAAAAGCGGGCGCTACGGGGTACGTACTGAAGGATGCGCCGCCTACGGAGACGACGGCTGCGATCAGAGCGGCGTCACGTGGCGAGGCCATCCTGGATCCTGCTATTGCGACACGGGTGATCAGTGAGTTCAACCGCCTGTGGACGTCCCAGCCGGCTCCAGATGAGCGTTTTACGTCCCTGAGCGAACGTGAGATGGATGTTCTCAAGGCGATGTCCTCAGGAGCGCGGAACCGTCAAATCGCGGAGCAATTATTTATCGCCGAAAAAACGGTGAAAAACCATGTGAGCGCCATTTTATGGAAGCTGCAGGTGAACACGCGGGCCGAAGCTGCGCTGTTGGCGGCGAAACAGGGGATAACCTGATACTGGGGAACCTGTGACCGAAGTCGCGTGTTCTGTACTATGAGACGGGGATAATATCCTCTCCGATTTTGATGGATCTGATAGATCAGAAGGAGCTATTGAATGAGCGCAGCTGCCGCCGTTACTACGGCAGAATTTGACCGTGAGGTGCTTGAGTCCGAAGTCCCGGTTCTTGTGGACTTTTGGGCTGTTTGGTGTGGACCGTGCCGCATGATTGCCCCTACGGTCGATGCCGTGGCACAGGAGTTTGCAGGCCGGGCGAAGGTGTTGAAGCTCAACGTTGACGACAGCCCCGATATCGCCGGGCGATATGGAGTGCAGAGCATTCCTACACTGATCCTGTTCAAGGGCGGCCAGCCGGTGGATCGGCTTGTCGGCGGCCAGAACAACAAGCAGGTTCTCAGCGAAGCCATCTCTAAGCAGCTCTAAAGGGCAATCAATGCAATAGCGCCATGGCTTAACGAGCCCTGGCGTAATTGAGCGGGGAGAAAGTTTGCGCCGAAATGGTGCGGCTTTCTCCCTTTTCGTTTACCAGCGGTCGTTGCCGCCGCCGTAATTGTCGCGATTACGGCGGCCCGAGTTATCGCGACGGCCACCGCCGCCACCGTAGTTGTCCTGTCCGCCGTATCCATAGCTGTCGCGGCCGCCATAGCCGCTGTCGCTGGGGGCGGCCTGCGGGCTGCGGTTGTAACCGTAGCCACCGCCGGAGCGCTCCTCGCGGGGGCGTGATTCGTTGACCTTAAGCGATCGCCCTCCAAGCGTCCGCCCGTTAATGGCGGCGATCGCTTGCTGGGCCTCGTCCTCGGTGGCCATCTCCACAAATCCGAAGCCGCGGGATTGACCGGTTTGACGGTCGATCATGACTTGAACGTTTGCGACGTTCCCGATCTCACTGAAGAGATCCTGTAGTTCTTGGTCGGTAGTTTGATAATTTAGATTGCCGACATACAATCGGGTTGCCATGTCAGGAATGGCTCCTTTCCGAAGGTACATGCTCCAAATATAATGGGAGCAGAAAGATAAGCCCTTCTCTTGAGCGACTTTCAGACTGCGGAATGGAGATTTCGAGACGGCCGGAAACAGTGAGGGACCGGAGCATCACGCAACTCGGGCAGCGATATCGAAGAAGGAAAGGCGTCTTCAGGCGATGACGCTCGAAGCTTCGAAATTATACCAGATATCATTACGCTTGAATCTATAACTTTATGGGCTGTGGATTACAAGATTTACAGAGAGCTGAGGAGTAGGCTGCAGGCGTTCAAATATGAATTTGCAGAAAAGTTGTCCATAGGGTTGACAAAGAATGGCCGGATCCGTATAATACAATTCGCGCTTGGCCCAAGAGGTATGCCGAAGTAGCTCAGCTGGTAGAGCAGCTGTTTTGTAAACAGCGGGTCGCGGGTTCGAGTCCTGTCTTCGGCTCCATTCTTGAAAGAAGTTGCGGTTAACTAAATATGGGTCGGTGTCCGAGTGGTTAAAGGAGGCGGTCTGTAAAATCGTCGGCGCAAGCCTACACAGGTTCGAAACCTGTCCGGCCCACCAAAACAACCGCATCTCCACAAGATGTGGTAATCCGCCAGGATTAGGCGGCCGCGCGGCATCTTAGCCTCGCGGCCGTACTTTTGGTCTATTGGGTTGTTCCAATCAAGACTCCTGGCGGCGCAGATGCCCACGTAGCTCAGTGGTAGAGCACTTCTTTGGTAAAGAAGAGGTCAAGGGTCCGATTCCCTTCGTGGGCTCCATTTTGCATTGTTCGCGGTATATAAAACGAGATTTCGGCGCGCGGCGCCGTAAGGACACGTTCTGGGCCACTCACCGGAAATTAAGATGGTG
>Ga0207671_10000625_pt1 | contig 46492 bp, 66 predicted proteins | sample KBSC24metaG_FD_184352 | JGI IMG/M metagenome (GOLD analysis project Ga0207671, IMG submission 184352) | Corn rhizosphere microbial communities from Kellogg Biological Station, Michigan, USA - KBS C2-4 metaG (SPAdes) (version 2) | ecosystem: Host-associated > Plants > Roots > Rhizosphere > Soil...
CTGTCGGCTCGGGAGAGGGCATGTTCGGTGTCCAGTTGAAACGCCACTGTCCGAAGTCGCCACTACCTGTTGCGTCCCTGTCGAATGCATTGTTGATGTAGCCATTCTGAACAATGCTGAATTCGCCTGGATTCCCGGCCCCGCCATTCCAACCGGTAGACATTGTCCGGAACGTAAAGTCGATCAGCTCAGCATTCTTCAGGGCGCGCAGAACACCAGTCGAACCATAGGCGCCCCGTCGCCCGCCACCGAGGACATTGCTAATCCCGGCAAAGTATTCATGCAGGTTGTAGTTATTCGGGTCAACGTCTGTGTCAACAGCAAAGAAGAACGGTCGCGTCGAGGGCATTCCCAGAGCCTGTCCCTGGACAAGGGCTCGATGGGCATTCTCAATTCCCCTATTGTATCCGCCCATAAAGTCATTGACGTCATCCTCGTAAATGGAAAAGAGGTCGAAGCCAGCATTGCCGAGATCGACCACTTCACCACGGGTGAGGTTCTTGCTAGGGAACTGCGAGAAATAACGCCCAACGAATGACAGTCCCATGGCTCTCATCTGAGCCGAAGTGACAACGCTACTTGCGTCCGCACCGTTTACCATTACTACCCTCCATTGAGGTTCGACAAGAATGTCTTAAGGTTGGCACGGTTATTCTTGCGCGCCAGGGTTTGCTTCTGGTGCAGCTCGTATTGAGCTTCCTTTACATATTGTGCCGTATTCGTCAACTTCAATCCCGAAAGGAAGTTGACAATGTTCTGGTCATTCCCGACACCCTGAGCCGCCTGCTTCGGAGTGCCAATGTTCGTCAATCGCTGCGCCAATCCGAGTGCCGGGAGAGCCTCCGTTGCCGCGTATTCTGCCGGATTGGTAATGGGGACCTTAGTGTCAAGGTGCTGGCCTTGCATTAATTCGATCGGGTCCTTAATGAGCGGGTTAAGCCCACCGAGAATGCCCTGGTTCGGATGGTTGCCGTAGGTCTGCAAAAGGTCGATCGGCGGAATGGGAAGAGACGATGTAACGTATCCCGTCGGGTCGCCAGTCAGGTGACTTAGAATGCCACCCGGACCGCCAACGGGCCCAATGCCGGAATCGGTAATCCATGAAGGAAAGAGCTGATCACTCGGGAATTGCTGACCCGGATTGATGTTCGCGGCATTGCCAACGTTAAGACCGCTCGTAATGAGCGGGTAGACGAGAAACTTACCCGGCTTTGCGAGCATGCCCTCAATAGTGAAGGGGATGGCTTTGCGAGTCCAAGAATAAAAAGGAATAACACGGCGCAGTACGGTTCTCTCAAAGTCGGTGAGATCCATTCCGTCCGGGTGGTATTTACGGACCTGACTGCCCGCCGTATCGAAAATAGAGGCCAAGTCTCCACGGCCATTGCGAACCTCGTGAATGAACTGAGCGAGCCGGGTGAAGTGGTCCATTCCCTGTACCCAGGCGTGAGCGGCGGCATTGACTTTTCCGCCGAATGGCTGCATTCTACTGAGTCCACCGAGTCCACCATTCGCATCATTGTAAATGTCCTCCATGTGCTCAACGCTCTGGAGAATGCCTTGATTGTGTGCAGCCATATAGACCTGAGCAGCGGTCAGCTTCTGTCCATCAGCGGTCTGAGCAATGACTTTCCGGCCTTCCGTGGGTGCAAAATGAGAAAGCTCTCCCGGGAGGTCCTGCATTGACCCGAACAGAGGTTGAAGCCTTTCAAGCCCCTTATAGTTGACATGAAAAGCCCGCATGACTTGCAGCGCTTTGCTGTAGTTTCGTACGTCATTAACGCCAGCGATCCAGTTATTATAGATGTCACCGATTCCATTATGGATAGCATGGCTGGGTGAATAGATTGTGACTCCTGTTTTCCACATCCGGAGAATGTTGTCCATGGATCGCAGCAATTGCATTTGCTGGGGCTTTGGCGCGTATAGATCGCGGACAACGCGAGGGATCTGCTCGGCAATTTCCGGATGGAAGAATACACCCTTTGTAAATGGTAAGTCCTTGATCCCCACATTGCGTTCCGCGTCAGCTCCAGCGCGTCCAAACCGAGAAACGATATCGTCAAAGATGGCTTTCTTTGCAGCTGCATTCCAAACGGCTGTATTGACGCGAGCGAGCTCCTTAGCAGGGTCTCCAGAAAACTTGTGGGATTGCCAGCTATTGAGCCAGTCGGTTCCTGCACTGTAATCACGCTCTTTCCCCAGCATATCCTTTACAGCTTTACCATTCGTCAGCCTAACCTGAGAGCCCATTCGCTTCAGTTCGGCATTCACGCCATACTTTCCGTCCATCATTAATCCGGCCCGCATTGCGACCGTGTTACCATTCCGAGCGGCCTCAGGAATCTTATCCGAGGAAAGCAGGTTCTCCATGAATGTACGGATCTCCTGCGCAGCCCGCATTGTCGTCGGGTTTCCAGTCCCAATAAAGACCCCCTGAGCAATGCGGACGGCCTCATTCCGCTGCTCATTCGTGAGCCCCTTGAATGCATGGGTCAATGCTCGACTCATTAAAGCGGCATTCGTGCGAGCCGTTGCCTGCCTCGCTCGCACGATCGATCGGAGGTCGTGCTGTCCGTACCAAGTGGCCATACGCCCCAGGAAACCCGTCTCAGCGCGCGCCTCCGGGCCGATCAGGGTTCCCAGGTGTGCAGGGGCCGGAACGATGTCGATCTTGTCAGAGAGGCTCCTAGAGACCGCCTTACCAAGATCATCGACAATGGCCTTGTAGTTGCCGGGAATGGCTCCGGTAGTGACAATGTCACGCAGCGCCTTTCCGGCAGCCTGCATTGCATCGGTTGCCGCCGAATGCTGATTCGTGATAATGGCATTGTAGATCTGGCGACCAGCCTTTGCCGCGCGCGTAGATCCTGTCAGCATTCCAATGGACTGCTCGACGCCTTTTGCATTCGCCTGGCTAGCAAGATGCTTTACTGGGTCACTCAATGCTGGATCATGGAAAATCTGGTTCACCTTGAGCGCAGCACCCTGAATAACGGGCTTCATTGTATTCGCTTCAGCAACAGCATTCTCAGCCTTGGCAATTGCGCCAGCCGTCGTCCCATTCACGAAGTGATTGAGAATGTGGTTGGGGAAAGAGCTGAGTTTATTAGGAAATTCAGGGTGGTTAAGAATGGCATCGGTAATGCGAGCTGGAGTGCCATCGGCACTTCGAGCAATAAGTCCTTCTCCGGCAAGCGTGTCCTCAATATGTGCGACCACCTTGAGGGTTCTTTGATTGATAGCACGGACATTGCTTGCTCCCCCATGGGTAATAGGTGCAAGTCTTCCTCTAACGGTATTCCAAACCATTGACTGAGCAAGGTCATTATAGCTTCCAGTCGGCTTGAAGCCGTTAACTCCAGCAATTCGATCACGGGCCATTCCGGCAACGGAATCGTGGATATCCTGCTCGGCTGCATTAAGTGGCTTCGACAATGCTCCTGCACGCTTAATGCTATTGAGAGCCTTGGTCTGCTGAATGGCTGCCAGGTTTGCAGCGGCATCGGGATTCTGGGGATGAACACTGTCAAGAACCTCTTTCGCCGTAGGGGCGAGAATAGCGCTCAGCTTGAAATGCGGATCGGTTATTCCCTTGAGTTCGCTCGATCGGGCAATTCGCCGCGCCGTCGTGAATGGTTTGGAGTTTTTAACGGCATCTTCAAAAGCCGTTTTGAAGTCCGCTCCATTCTGGACGTCCTTAACAACCTGAACCGCCCTCTGTGGATCAACTCCATTCTTGACGGCTTCCGCGATCCAATTTTGGTTCCTTTCCAGACCAGCCTTTACCCCGGGGCCAATCTCCTTGAGCGCATTGTTCGCGACGGCGCGCGCTGCATCCTGAGCACTGCCACCAATTCCCATCATGGAATGCAGACCCTTGGCCGCATTCTTGCCTTCGTCAGTAAGGCTGATCGCCTTCAGCGCATTCCCGTTTGAAAGCGCTTCCTGGTCAATGTTGATGTGCGGATGCTCGGCCGTGACGACGACCGGTGAACCAATCTTTGTGTGGAGAATGTCCGGGATGGACTTGGCATTCTTGAGCGCTTGCGGGTTGATGTCCAGTAATGGATTGCTCGGCGGGGCGGCTGGAATCGCCTTAGGCGCCGACGGAATAGCTGCCGCGTTCTCAGCTTCACTTGCAATGTCGCCACCACGGCTGAATGCCTTTCGGGAAAGGTCCCCAATGGTCGGAATGGGTGCACCAAGTCCGCGAGCCCATTCGATTGGCTTAGCTGCATTCAGAGGGTCTGCGACAATGTTAAGGGCCACTCCCGCAATCTTGTCGCCAGTGGAGAGAGGTCCACCTTGACCGGGCGTATAGCCAGCGGGAGACCCAGTTGCCGCCTTCTGCGCATTGATATCCTTTCCCTGTTGAATGACATCCGCCCAGGTTCGCTTCTCGGTCCCAGAAAGTCCATGAATGACACCAGTTCCAATCCCCTTGAGCGCTCCGCCAAATCCAGCGAGAGGGTTGCTCCAGCTTTCTCCTGCCTGAGATGCATTGTGCTGTGCTTCATATGCCGCATCGGCAGCCGCATAGAGCGGTCGCGACACAACGTCGAGAATGCGAGAGATAACCGAACGTCCCTGCTGCGTCGGCTTAGGAGAATAGCTCCCCCGGAAGTCGCCAATGCCGCCGGTCAGCAGGGAATGAGCAAGCGCATTCGTAGCAGGATTGATAGTCCCCAAAGGCTGAATGGCTCGCCCTGGGAAAAGGGTCGGATTCTGCTTTTCCAGCTTGGAGCTTGCCGCTTGAAGCTGGGCAAGGAATTGGGGACTGAGAGTCATTACTGGTACTTACCCATCTTGATGGAAAGAGCATTGTAGAGCTCCTGGAGAGCGCTTTGCGGAATCTGCGGAAGCATTCGCAATGCATCCTGCTGAAGGACCGGCCACGCCGTTTCCAATGTCGCACTACCCGCTCCGCCAGGCCCAGAAAGACCGGCGTACTGCGGCGAGGTAGCAAAGTCATTGAAAATGGTTTGCAGAGCGCCGGGGTCATTCAAGCTGGCATTGTCGGCGAAGTATTGCGAGACGCCACTAGTGCCCTTGTACTTTGTCGGAGAAGGGGCTTTCGGCGCCACCCCGAAAATGCCAGGGTTGGTCAGCTTTTCCAGCTCGGCCATTTTCATTGTCTGGTCGATAAGGTCAGTCTGAGCCTTATTCTGGTTGCCAGATGCCTGGTTTTGCAGCTGCGCCAGAATGGATTGAGCTGCCGCACCTTCCTGCCCCTTATACCCAGCAATCTGCTGATTGATGTTATTCTCCAGCTGTAAAAGCTGCTGGGCGAGACTGGATTGAATGTTTGCACCCTCGGTCGGCGCAATGGCGGAAGCTCGCTGCATAAAGTCAGCTTGCCCCTGACCCTCAAGACGCATTGCGTCATTCAGGGCCTGACCATTCGTGCCAGCCTGATTCTTCAGGTATTGCTCGTCGCTCTGCATTTGCTGAGTGCTTTGCGGCAGAGCGGCCTGAATGCCTAACTTCTGGAGTTCCGCTGCCTGAGCATTCTGAGCATTCTGGTAATTCGATTGGATCTGGTCTTGGAGGGTGGCGTAATTCTGTCGAGACTGGTCCTCTTGCTGGTTGAACTGATTGGTAATGATTGGCATTTGCGCCGCGAGGGCCTTGCCCAGAGAATTGTATAAACCCCCGACCTGATTCGACGCGCTTTGCTCATTGGTCTTTGCCGTTCCGAGGTTTTGCTGGAGCTGCTGAATGAGTGGATCGTATTTCAGCGACGCCTGTTGATTCGCCTGGCTAGTGAGATCGGCAATGGATGGACCGGAACCCAATCCAGCAAGCTGAGCGTAAAGCCCATTCATGATGTCTTGGCCGGGATTATCCGGTGGAGCAGCCGTTGGACCAGTTACTGGAATGCCACCATTCGGAATGACAGTCCCGGAAGGGCCAGCGTCCGGCGGTCCAGCTGGAAAGTCATAGCCAGAGCCAGCAGGCGTGTATTGCGTCTGCGGCAGGAATGGCGTATTCGAGCCGGGAAGGTCATTCGCTGGCAAGCCGCCCAGAAAGCTCATGAGGCTTTGCCCCGGCAACTGGGTAGCAAGAGGATTGCTGAAAGGAAAACCGCTATTGAATGGCGAGCCGGAAGTTACCCCTCCCCCGCCGGGTGCTTGAGCTGGCATTCTAGAACTTCCCTAATGCTGCGGCTCGCCTTGCGGCTGCCTCTTGGATAGCTTGTGCCTTTGCGTTCAGCTCGTTAGAAAGGAACTGTTCGTATGCAAGCTGAGCAGTGTCTTTCGAGTTCTGCAATCCGCCCAGAAGGTTTGTCATCTGTTGCTGGTTGGCGTCATTGTATTGCCCGAGCTGGTTCGCATAGATCCCCGAATACAGAATTCCGCGCGCAGCATCAGCATTGCGCATGTTAAGGCGATCCTGTGTCGCCTGTGTATCGAGCGCCCTTTGCTTTGCATCGTAATCCGCCTGAGTTTGCGAAGCCTGCAAATTCTTCTGCGCATTGTACTGGTCATACTGGCGCATCAAGTCGGAAAGCTGAGACTGATAGGTCGTATCCGTCCCCAGATACTTGTCGAGGTCAGCATTCCCTGTGCCGCCTGACAATGGATTAACTGGACCGGCAGGCGCTACTCCAGGCGGAGGCGTTGGCGGGTGGGCATTCTGGACTGGACCACCGAGAATTTGTCCAGGTGGAATGTCTCCGTTAGGCGGACCGCCACCCCCAGCCATTGCGGGCGCCATTGTCGGAGCCATTGCCAGCCGACGAGCTGCGGCATTCGCGATGGCAGCATTCGGGGTCGCAGCAAACTGTGTTGGGTCATTAGCTGCTACCAATTGGATTACCCCCCATCAAATTCGCCATTGCGGTATTCCCCTTGACTCCTGTTTTCATTCTCCGAAGGATCGCATTCTGGCGAGCCTTGATTTGCAAGTTTCGCTCGCGATATCCTTCGAGGTTTGCTGTCGGGCCCAAATTCGGAGAGCCCTGTGTTCCGTATTTCTTGTCACCGGCCGCAAAGCGATTGAAGCCGGGAGACCGTGCATTATCCTGTGGAACCGGAATGGCCATTAGTTGGACCCTTCCGTGACAACCTGCTTGACTTCCATTACGTTGACAATCCCGAACAGCTTGATAGGTCCAGTACTAAGACTACCATCCGTTGTCATCTGAATTTGAAAGCTCACCTGGCGATAGCGAAGCGACTTTGCAAACTTCACGAAATGCTGGGCGAGAGCGCCGGGAGCCGACCAGGTAGTGCTTATTCCCGGAACGGCGAGAATGGGCTGCCCCCACGTATTCAATTGAGACCAGGTGTATTGCTTTGCTTGCAGCCATGTCACCGAGAAATTCGTGACAATGGGCGTGACAATGCCAGTCACTGCGGTTGAGGTGAGCACTGTTGCGCCCCACCAATGCATCTTCTTATAGCGCTGCCCGAATGAGAAGATTCGATAGCGACGACCATAGGCCGAGTCGAAATTCTTCGTCTGCATTCTGCAAGCAATGGTTGAGCTTTCCGTTACGTTGCTATAGCCGTCCTGGAGACTGAATGTCCGAACGTCATTACTGAGGATACTGCCCCCGTAATAGACATCCAGGCCACTATTGCTAGGCATTCTTACGAGGGTACCGACCCATTGTTCATTGTTAGTCAGGCTAAACTGGAATTCGGTCCACGTCCGAGTGCGAATGCCAAAGGAATAGATCTTGCGGTAATAGCGGAAGACCAGCCGGTCCCCGAATAGCGTCAGGAAGTACGGCAAAGCATAGGTAGCTCCGACGGGAGAGGCTGGAGTAGTATTGTCGTAAACTGGCGGGACCTTGATATTGAGTTTCGTCCAGTGATAGTTGACAATCTCATAGACAGCCGTGTGATAGAGAACGAAAACCGAGTTCTCGAATTGCACGACACAGTTAAAGCCAGAAGCGCCAATGACACTGTTGACTTTCTTCAGGCTTGACGACGACGGAACGCTGTCGAAGGAAAGGACATATGTCGAGTCCTCCTTGAATAGCATGATGTTATCTTGATAGATAACTAAATCGATCAAGCGCTTTCCGTCGCCAGGCGAAATGTCAATGAACGTGGCGTCGCCGGTATTCCACGAGGACGGATCAGCAGTCAAAGAATACTGCAAACGAGCTGTATTCGACGTGGCAGTCGTTCCCGGAACAATCCACGCCCTTTCCTTGTAGATCAATGCCGAGCTAGCGCCAGGCAGGGTGGAAAGAGTGGCATAAGTTGTTCCATCCCAAGTTGCTCCGCCAGCTGCGGCATTCGCTTTCGGAAAGAACCAGACCTTATTGTTATACTGGACGGCAGTGTCCGAAGCAATGGACCCGAGTAATGTCCACGCTCCCCCGGTCGTTTGATAGACACCCTGGCCATTCGAGCCGATAATGTACTGAGTGCCATTCAACGTTGCCAGAAGCAATACTTTCATACAGCTCGTGGCGGAAGGGGGCGAAGCCTGATGCAATGAAATAGGGGGACGGCTCACAAGCGAACCGTCCAACCCCACCTCAAAGTTAATGCAGCTCGTCATTTCCGTATCGGCAATGGCGCCCGGATCACTGAAGAGATTGATCCCACCAATGAATGGACCAAGCCGCAATTCCTGTCCAGGCATTAAAACCACCCCGGAAAGAATTCGACCTGATCCTCAGCCTTTACCGTTATGGAAGGGTAGACTTCTCGGGTAACCCAGTTGTCTCTTTCTTTGAGCTGGTTAACTCCGGTTTGGAATTGCTGTCGCTTTTGCTGACCGGCGCCGAAGTTCTCATCGAGTTCATAAGCCATTGACAGGCAATATTCAACGATGTGATTGTGATAGCCGTTAGGAAATTCGAGATTGTCAGTATCATTGACAACATCGACAGTATTACGAAGGTAATAAATCGTAAAGTTGGTTGGGTTACCATTAGAGACAGTGGAGCTTTGAGCCGGAACAGGAAAGACCGTAAGCTGCCCGTTCCAAACGTAATAGACAAGAGGGTCTCCCTGAGAATAATTGGCGGGATTAAGCAGGCCGTCAATGTATTCATCAAAGCCCTGCGGAGTCATTCCCTTCATGTGAAGGCCATTGAACTTTACCGACCTCAGCATTCGGCAATCAGTCGGCAGGTTATAAACCCCCACTCCAGCCTGAACGGGCGTCGTTGCAGTTTGCTGCAAGAGGTCATCATTCTGGTTGGCGATTTCTCGTTGAGCGTCATTCACCCAACGGATAATGTCGGCGTCCTGAATCTGAATGCCAGCGTCGTCACCGAATGCACGCTTAACGCGCGTCTTAACGTCCCCTAAGTTCACTGAAGTCTACCCCATTGTGCTTGTAATGGATTTTGGGGCTGCGCAATACCGAAGCCGCAATGAGCCCGGCCTCCATTCGTGCCTCCTGGGCCTCTTTCATTCTCAGCGCTTCGGTAGCTTTATTCAGAGCGTCTACCCGATTGAGGACATTACCTTGAGCATTATCAACACTGATAATGTGAGCCAGAAGACGCTCGTCAGCATCATCAAAAAAGCCAACAGTATAGGGCGTGCGGCCCGGCATTCGATGAACCACTGCCCAAGGTTTCGTATCCAGCGGCCCGCGAGAACCCGGGGGTATAAAGTGTAACTCCAGATACGGATCATATGCCCTCAACAGTTCGTCAATGCGACGATGCTTCTCGGTAATGGGCTCGTCCTTGAGCGGAACGTGAATGCTGCCATTCTGGTCAAGAAGAATAGCCCCATTGCCGTCCATTACGCCATCCTCGTGATCATAATGGTCGCCTTGTAAACTGAACCGGCCGAGGCGTTCGACACTGCATTAACAGTGAAGTTATTGCCGGATACTCCTTCAGCATAGAATGTATACGTTGACTGAGTGTTCGCAACATTCGCGACTGGACAAGCTCCAGTGCCGACAGTGCCACCATTATTCTCAAACTTGAAGTTGTCAATAGCCGTAGACTCTGCGGTTGCGCCAAAGCCAACAATGACATCGCACCTATAATAGCCGGTCGAGGGAATGGTCACCGTGACAATGGCAGTACCGGCAGTCGGTGCTGTCGCGGTAGCAGAATTCGACTTAGTCGAAGACTGTAATGCCGCCTGCGCGGACATTGTGACAAGACCCTGGCCCATTGTCACAGCAAGGTTATTATCAGTAGCAGGAACGGCAGCCAGATAATAGGCGCGCTCAAGGTCGCCAATGGATACACTAGGCGGTGCGGTCATTACAAATCCCTCCCGGGGAAAAAGAAAAGCCCAGCCCAGGGTTCTGGACTGGGCTTTTCGTTTGACGTTATTCAGGCGGAAGAACGAGGGCCTTTACTGCCCACATCACGCATTCCTCAAACTTAGTTTCAGCGAGCGAGAATTCTCGCAGGTTCACCGGAATTGGAGTGCTATTCCGCGCATCCTCCAGTGCATCAGCGAAAGCCAATGCGGCTCGGCGCAGCTTGACAATTTCACGAACATTCTTTTCGCTCGGAGCGTGGTGCTCAATGCTCCGACGCATCTTTTCACTCGCCACTAGCCCTCCGTAATGTCGCCGATCAGACCCTGGGAATTCCTCTGGTGACAGCCCAGCTGCATGTACTTGTAGACCGTCGCGTCATAGGCGTCAAAGCCGATAACGCGAATGAAACGGCTGCCGTCACGGTCCATGAATGCCCAGTCCTGCGGCCGATAGACCGTGATCTGGTTTTCATTCAGGTAGTACATTGTGTTCGGGTTGCAGTCAATGTCAGCCATGACGGGAATGTCGCCACGGTCGGTCGTGAATGCGAGCCCGGAAAAGCCACCCTCGAACTCTTGCGTATTCGTATAGCGGCGCTGCTGGACAAGCAGGTTGAAATACGCGCGACGAACACCAAGAGTGGTCCAGATGACAGTCGTGTCACCACCCTTTGTGTAAATGTCGTCAGCCTGCTTAATCATCAAACCTTCGGAAAGCGCACGCTGCGTTCCACCATTCGTGTTAACCACGGAGGCCCAAACGGGAGTCGTTGCCGGGTCAATCCCGTAAAGGGCACCTGTTGCAGCGACAATGTTCTGAAGGCCCGTGATTTCACGAGTGACGTTGCCAGTCCTGACAATGATGTCGCCCGCAACGCCGGAGATAGCTGCACCGTCGAATGTAATCGAGGTGTTCGGCGAGATAGCCGTAATGTTGCGGCCAGTCGCCTTCTGCGTGACACCCGTGGAGTCGTAGATGTCAATAACCATTCCGATTTCCACGTACGGCATTGTCAGTGCCGTCGGGAAAGTGTTCGTAGTGGTATAGGTACCGCTGGCAGTCGCCAATGTACCAAGCGACGTACCGAAGATCTGACGGTTAAGGTCACGCTTCAGGTCGGTCTGAATGCCATTGATTTCCTGGTCCAGAACAGAGGCGAAAGCCTGCTCATTCGTCTGGGCCAATTCGAATGTCTGACCGGAAAGCCGAACCGAACCGTAGAGATAAGCCAGGGAAACCTGTGCCGCAGCATAGCTCTGGTTCTGCGCCGTCGGGAGAGCTTCCATTTCCAGACGAGCACCGACACCATTGTTACGCTTGATGTGCGTAGCGAACTTGACGTACTTACCGCCGACAGTCGATTCGATATTCTCGGCCGACTGGTCCATTCGCTTCGTGATTCGGTTGTAGTTAGCTAACTGCTCCCGAATCTTCGGCTCGTAGATTTCCTTAAGAATGTTGTTAGCGGTGGTCATTGTAGCGACCATTAAAATCACCCTTGCTGGTTGGCTGCTTTCATCATGTTAGCCACCAGAGAGAGAGTGTCTTTCTTGCTCAGGCCCGCAGGATTGATCTGCTGGGAAGGCAATGCGCCCGCGCCGCTAATGACATTTGGGGCCTGGGGTCGGTTATGCGACGCCAGAATCTCATTGCGTGCGTTAATGAACTGCTGGGCTGCCTGATCCGCAGTCATTCCATTCTGCATGTAAGCCAGAACGTATTGCTCGTCAAAATCTCCATGCTTTGCGCGAGCCGCAGCCAATTCAGAATCCAATGCCGCGTCGGCTTTGGCATTCTCGGCTGTCTGGTTCTGCGCGAGCATGATCTGCGCCATTGTCTCCACGGTTTGCTGGAGACGCGCAATCTCAGGGTTGAATTGTCCACCCTGGCCAAGTTCATATTCAGCAGCACTCTCGCCCTGCTGGTTTTGCGCATTCTGCTGGCCCTGCGGCGCATTCTGCTGGGAGGCAGTTACGGCTGCATTCGCTACGTTGTAGCCATACGTCTCGGCGAGAATGTCATACACTCGTCGCGGGTCCGTATTGATTGCGTCGTAAATGCCATAAGCCTGTTCCAGGACATCGCGGGAAACACCCGCCTCCTTGAATGGCTTGTAGTCAGCATACTCACCGTGTACCGCTTCAATGCGCGAGTTAACGCCCTTATCCCATTCACGGAGATGGGGCTTAACCATTTCGTGCATGCCTTCAGGAATGGCCGAGAGGAAATCACCCCACGCCGGGTTATCCGGCTCAGGAGTAGTGGCTTCCTGGGGAGTGACATTCTCGGCTGCCATCTCAGACATCTTTCACCTTCTAAAACCGCGAGCTGTTCCACTACCGCAAGGGTGTCGGTCCTGGCTCTAATGAATAGATTAACTAGCTTGTCAACTCGCGTCGCCGCCGCCACCGCTATCTCCGGTACCGGCAATGTCCGCGCTTGCATCGTCAGAAGTTCCTGAATCAGACTGGATAGGATTCCTAGACTGAGTCGCGAGCTTCTTATTCCTGCCCTTGGTCGTGTTCTTCTGCATTCGCCGACTGATGGCGCCCTTTCTATCCGAGGACGCCATTTCCACTGTCGGATGGTTCACTGTGTCGCGGTTATTCCGGTGCTGAATAAGCGACTCTCGAATACGTTCTAATTCTGGCTCGATAGCATCACGCTTAGCCTGGAGAGCCCCCTTAACCTTTCGGTTGACGTCCCCATCGGCTTTCTCGCGAAGCTTTGAAGCGGAGCTTTCGACGCTCATATTCCCTCGAATGAGGTCCGGTTATCGTTTATCTCGTTGGAAAGCTTTCCGGCGTCCATCGCAGAACGCTTCGTAGTTTTCATTCGCCTCGCAATAGCGGAGCTTCGTGGGGTGATGGATTTTGCAGTATTCGCAAGGATCGGGATCCCCGGACTTGCTTGCGCAACTGCTGCATTCCCTGGTCCCATTCCTAGAGCCCCTTAAGCTCCGTGCCCCGAGAAGGATTGCCATTGAGCCGCCGAGAAATAGCAGCACTGCGAGCGCCAGTAGGCTTTTCAAGTCCCCGGATGCTCGCGCCTCTTCCTCCTCCCCCAAACTTTGGGGCATGCCCGCCTCCTAATCCAGCACCGCCAGTAATGGCCTTCATGATAGCGCTCGCCATAGGGTTACCGGTACTCTCGGCAGCCCCATTCAGGTTGAGAGAGGGTCGCGGCATTCCACTTGCCCCACCAAGACCCGGCGGCAATGTCGGATTGGCACTGATGCCCATTCCCACACGGTTAGCGGTAACGGCTGCGCCCAAGCCGGGAGTTGCACTAGCCCTAGACATTCTCTTCACCTACCCCATAACCATTGTTATTCGGCTCAATAACCGGACTCTTGGTTTGTGCCGTTGTCGCCAGGTCCCGGAGGCGTTGCGGAGTTGCTTTTGGATGACCCCTTGGAGAGTCGGCGCGCAATGGCGGCATTCTTTGGGGCGTTATTGTTGTTCCCAGATCCTGGAGTTTTCGCGCCTCCTGAAGCAAGCTTTCCGGCAACCGTCCCACCGGTGTCTCGCTTCTTTGCGGCGGCTGCTTGGATAGCTGCGAATCCATTGTTATCAGCCATTCTAGATAATCCCCGCATCCTGCTTAAGCTTGGCAGCATAGACAAGGTCATTCAGGGTGTAAACATTCAGAACTGCCTGAGTATAGCCCTGGCCAAGGAGATAGGTCTCCAGTGAGGTCCGGTCATTGTAGGTAGCCGGGGTGGAAAGCTTGGTTGCATTCGCGACATGTCCAGCTGCTGTCGCACGAGTCCGAACAGGTCCGAGGAAAGGATTCATTTCCTCGACTTGCCCTTGCTTTGCGGTCATTCTAAGCCGCCTCCATTTGCGTCAAAGGATTTTGCGTCAATCCGGCTCCCTGAATGGCACCACCCGGAGGCGCGCTTTGCTGTTCTCCGGGGGCTTCCATTCCTGGAGGGGCCGGGGCTGGCATCTGCTGTGCTTGCAATGCCCTTTGGTGCATTGAAACATGCTCCTCAAAGAGCTGCTTAACCTCAGGGTCGAGGTTTTCGAATTGCTGGCTCTTTCGGAACTTATTGTGAGCGTCAATGTGAACCGCATGGTTATCCCAGGTGTTAACCGGCACAATGGGCGGCGGATTGCCACCCGGGGGCAATGGCTGCTGTGTGTTCGGGTCGTAAAGCCCGACCGGCTGCATTGTATTCGGGTCACGCGCAACGAATGTCTGGAGATAGTTGCTCAGATTGTCCTGAGTGACTGCCGCCATCTTGAGGTTTTCTCGGCGAGCCTGCGCAATGTCGATCTGGATCTCTTCGTAAAGCCTCTGGACCCCGCCCATTTCCATGAGCTCCAATCCCTTTTGGGGATCGACAAAGCCCAGTTTCATGAGGTCCATGATAAGTGACTGTTTTGCAGCCTTACTCATCGGCAATGCAGAGCCAGCTTCGACAATGAGGTCGCTATTCCCGCGAAGGTCGCTCCCCAGCAATGTCTGAACATCAAAGGTGCCGTCCGCGCCGACTATCTTAACCGTGCGCGCCGTGTCCCAATACTGGTTAACGTAGGAAAGCACCTTGAACCCGACGTCCTCGATAGCCTCTTCGAGATTGTCGAATGCCGTTGCACGCATAGAGTCGTCCTGCTCTTGCAGGTACGAGATAGCCGTGGCCGATGTCACTCCCGGGGGAACCTGCCCCTTGGAAATATCATGCTGTCCAGAGATATCTTGGAAGTCTTCCTTAATGACATTCAGTTCGTTGATGACATAGGTCGGGAGCGGGGTTAACGGGATAGGCTGCGGGGGTGTGAACCCTGGCGTATAGAGAATGACCTGACCCGGCTCCGTAGTTATCATCGCTGGTTCAATACTACCGCGAGGCGCAATGATCTGAGGCTTTGCCATCCTATTCTTGGCCTCAATGATCTGACCGCGCGTGCGGTTGTATTCCCGCTGCAAAGGAATGAGGTCAGTGACCATTCCCTCACCATAATGGCGACCAGTCGAGATGTAATCTACCTTAGTAAAGGGAAAGCGGTTGTGCTGGTACGGCCAGCCTTCCCATGCCTGGATTATCTGGCCACCCACGACGGTAAGCATTCCTCCCTTGGGAAGAAGCTTGCTCGTTCCTGGCTTAACCCATACGTCAAGACAGAGGACATTAGCACGTTTGGCGTCAACGGACCCGATAAGGTTAAGAAACGAGTCGGAAATGATATCGGCAGCCGCTGCGGTATCGGGCACGATATTAATATCCCCAATGAGTGGCCCATACTTAAGCTTTGCCGCTTCGAGATCCATTGCGGAGACGTGAATGACATAGGGCTGCGCCTCCAATTCCTCAGCCATGAGGTCGGGAACAAGCAAATGGAATGGCGTCAAGACGTCAAAACACATGTCGCCTTGCTGGTCGCTATCCCGATCAACCTCATTCATGTCCCAGTAGCACTGAATGTAGGACGTCCCGGTAATGACGCTCCAGAATGCAGCGCGACGAATGACCGTCCGCAACTTCTTCCGGCGATAGATGCTTTCCCAGACCTGCTCCCCCGCTTGCGCGGCAAAGAGATCTCGGTCATCAGACGATGCAGGGATAATGGACACCGAAGGCTTTGTGGAAGTCAGTACTGCAACCTCTTTCCGCACTGCGGGCCGGATCATGTTTGTTACTGGCCGGGCACGATAATACGGTGCCGGAGGGACATATAACCGCGTTCCCGCTCCGCCCGCACCAGCAGTAGAACCAACAGGAAGGTACATTGCATTTTGCTGGCCAAAAAAGAATGCAAGGGCAAGGTACCATTTCCGTTCCTCCTTTGCGCGGGCAGAGCGGCACTTTGTGTACTGCTGCATTACCCAGCTCAGGTACTTCACATGCATATCGCCATCACGGCGAAGCTTTCCAAGCAAGTCATTCGTGTTATTGATGTGGCTGTCATTCGCTTTCGGCGGAGGAGTCGGGTTCATTGCGCCCGGCTTGCTGATCTCCAGCGGCATAATGCTCATTCGCTATCCTCCCTTCCGTCATTCTGCCCTCCCCCGATGAGGTCGCTAATCATCTGATTAACTTCGGGATCAGTCTCTTCGTCGAAAATGGTCTCACCGTACCCCGGGTGACCGAAAGCCTGCATTCGCAGTGCTTCCGAAACGTCATCGCGAGGAATGTACTCAGACGAGCTCGTCAAGAATGGAGCCGCCGGAACGACGCTTTGCACTGGCTGGCTTTCCAGATTCTGCTGTGTCACTTGCTGCATTCCCACGAACATCGGAAAGTCCTTTGCCGTCATCAGGTTCAGCATTGTCTGGACCCTCCGACTTTCCACTTTCCACAACGTTTCCAGGAATGTCCTGTGCTTGCTTTGCTCCTTCGCTGTTACCAGCAATGTCAGGACGCACAGGCTTAAAACAGCGATGATCAGAAAGCAAAGAGACAGCTGTACGGAGGGCGTCATTCTCGACCTTCAATCCCATGTTTTCTATTTCAGCTTCAACGCCAGCGTCCGCAACATGAGTGTATTGCTGCGGAGAGAGAAAGCCCAGGGCCTGAGCCACCTCGATAAAACAGATTGAGCAAATATAAACAACCCCATACCAATCGAGGTCTAAGCCAGTGTCAATGAACTGGCGCTTTCCATCCTCATTGTGCCCGATTCCGCAGAATGAGCATTTACTTGGAAGGCTGTACGGCTGATCCAGAATCCTGAACCGGCTGCTCGTCGGCACTCGTATTGTCAGTGCTTCCATCCGGGGTGTCGTCATCTTCCTTCTCCAAAGTAATGGCCGGGTCTTCCTCACCGAAAAAGTCTGCGAGGACTATCTCGGCCGTACGCGCAACGGCATTCCGCTGGCCCACTCCTGCGGCGCTCGCCAGCTTCCTTTCCACGATGGCTTTGAACTCGTCCATTACCGCCATCTTGTCGATAGCACCAGGACCATTGAACAAGGCGTTGTGCATATCCTGGATGGAAAGCTGGTGATAGGTCCCGCAATGCGTGCACGGGAACCACCACGGCAGGAGATTGCGCGCGAATGTAATGTCTTCGGGATGACTACCGACGTAATGGATAGCTTCCCGGACCCGGTTACGAATGTAATCCAGGTCTCCCAGGTGGAAACCCGTCGCGTTGAAGGTATTGCAGTTCGGAGACGTCTGTCCGTCGCTCATTCTTCCTCCTCTAATGAATGATGGTATGTTGTGCGTCAAATGAGCCCGAATTCATCGGGGACCCACTCGGTCCTATCACGTACCGGGTTAATAACCCATTGCGCGCCCTCTGCTTGACCCTTTTCCTTCATGAGGCCTTCGTCATAGCGAGGCTGGTCTATCGGCTGACCTTTCGGGCTGCCCGCGAATTGAGCTTTCCAGGAGTCATCAGCCTTGAGGCTTTCCGGCGACGGTCCAAGGTCCGGCATCATAGTAAAGAAGTAGCGCGCGCTATCCGGGGCGTGGTCATCTTTCTTATGGATAGCATCCATTTTGTTATGCTGGTTAGCTACCTTCTTCGAGGTATAGCTTTTCCAGCGAAGCCGCGCGAGCTCCTTTATCAGGTACATGCAGTTGCCGTAGATAATCCACTTCGGCGGCTTGCCATTCACTTCGCGCAGGTACTGGTTCATTCGCGAGATACCAGACGCAACGTCATTGTTCCCCAACGTGAAAGGAAGCCCCTGGATCTGGTATTCCTGCTGAACGCTGGTACCAGTAGTCTCCTTACGCTGTCCACACGCGGGGTCGCAGACATAGATGTCAGGCTTAAAGCCATGCGCCGCATTCATTCCATGGATCTTGTCCGCGTGCTGCTGGACTGTCCATTCTCGCTGGTAATGCTCCGCAAACGTAATGACATCGTTATTAGCATTAACTGCGTGCCAGAGAACAGCTGTGGGGTTATTATACCCGGAGTCGAGAGAACAAAAGACTCGCCATCCTGGCTTCTTGAATTCGCTGATCGGAATGTATCCGGCATCGCCTTCATACTTTACGTGCACCTGTGGATTGAATGTCTTGAAAACCAGCCCGCCCATCTGGACGAACTTTCCTTCACCGCGAGCTTTCCGCTCGTCGGGAGTAAGGCCGCTCAGGTAAAGCTGAACCTCATTCTTATTCAGGTGAGGATTCTCCGCCATGTGCGCTTCAATGACGGTGATATGGCTTTCCTTCTGACCCTTCGCGACTGCGCCCTCGGTCCCTGGAATATAGATGCGGTCATAGATCCAGGTCATTCCTTCGACCGGGGTCATTGTCATCCACCACGGACCGCCCGTGTCAATGAGACGCGCAATGCATTCGTCGTAGATAGGCTCTGGCGGTTCCTCGTCAAAGTGAATGAAGTCTCGCGACGTTCCGGCGAACTTATCCACGTCCTGGTCATAGGACATGAATTCGACCGTCGAACCATTCTTGTACGTCAGAACCTTCAGCTTTTTGTTGTAGGCTTTATCCCAAGCTCCGCCGTAAAGCTCGGATGCTGGTGTCCAGCGAGCGTATTCAGGCAGGAGAATCTTTTCAATGCCGTTGGGGTAATCGACGCCAACAACTCGGCCGCGAATTGGTCTTTCAGGTGTAGCAATGAAGGGTGGCTTAGCTGTCGGATGCTTTCCAGTGAGTCGCCAAATTCCTTCAACCACACCCGCCGTCGTCTTTCCGCTTCGGTTACCGCCAATGTATAAGCGGCCTTTCGTTCCCGATCCATGGAATAGTCCTTGCTTCTTATGCGGAACATAGCCAAGAACATTCGGCCTGACTGCCGCAGTACGGAGCCCCGTAATGACTTGTGTGAGCATGTCGTCGGTAGAGACGACCTTTGGATTAACCATTAGCTTGTCGATTCATAGACAATTGTAAACCCGAAGAGGTTGTTACTATTCGCTGCCCAAGTTACAGGAGTATTCGACTGCCAGCTATTCGCTACAGCATGCGAAACAATAAACACATGGTTCGCGTCATTGAAGCAGACAACACCCGTAAAGTTGGCATTACTACCCTGGAATGCATGGCACGACCCCAAAGCTGGTCCCATTGTATTCGGGCCAGGCAGAACAGCCGGGAATGGCAGAGCGAATAGCCAGCCACCCGTGCCAAAGGTGGTGTCAGATCCGGCGACAAGAGTAAAGCGGTATTCTACCCTCGTACCTATCTTGCAATACTTTCCCTCAATCACTCCATGAGTGCCAATGGCAGGGTTAGTAGTGGCAGCAGTCCAGCTAGCATTCGCACCACTCCAGACAACCCATTGCCCGAGGTTCTTTGACGACACTCCATCATGAATATGGTCACCGGGCGACGCTTGGTTATGCCGTGGCCCGAGAGTGTGATGCTGCGCTAACTGTGACGAGTCGCGATCGCTATTCGCGTGAAGTGCATTGACTTGGTCGGGTGGAAAGCGGGTACGAGGAAACGGCATTGGGTCATCGAGCTCGTACTCATTCTCAGGCTGTCCGTCTCGCAGGCCGTGGCTAGTCAGGTAGTCGCTGTAATAGTCCGCCTTGTGACCGTCTCCAAGGTCTTCCTCTGTGGCCATTAGTTTGCCGTCCCAGGCGCGCCCATGTCATAGAGAGAGACAATGGAACCAATGCTGTCAGCACTGCGGCCGATAGTCCTATTCGAGGGCGGGAAGTCGGCTGCATTTAGATCCATTACTGAGCGAAAGTAGCAAGTGCTCGTTCCGGAGCCACCTGGCGTATTGAAGTACATTACCTTGTAGTACGGAATGCGCTGGTTGAACTCCGCATCGGAAATGTACTTGTACGCGACATGGATAGCAGACCCATTCCCGAGACCGGGATTGCTGCCTACCCCAAAGTTGGTCCAAAGGCCGACATTGTATTGGAATGCTGTGTTGTTGAATGAACCGGTATTCCAGATCCAACCCTGCTCGATAATCTTATACGTCTTGCCATTGTTCACGGTAAAGTTATAGTCATGCAACGACACTTGCTGATGACCTGTGCCATTACTCAAGGTAATGGTGTGGGCCGCAGTGTCCGTCACCGACGTGACATAGCCGGAACTGGAAGCCTTTCCACTCCCGCCCAGAAGATGCCAGAAACCCGTGTCAGACCAGCGGCGAATATTCTGGGTGTCGGTTTCATAAATCCATCGACCATTCCAGGGATTAGCTGGACGAGTTGTGCTCGTGCATGGCGTGATCGAAGTAATGGTATCGAAGAGTCCAGCATTCTTGGTGACGATAGACGCATCGACAAAGTCAGTGTCACCCATTAACGTTGCGCCGACAAGCGGCGAAAGGCTATTCATACTCGCTCCACGTAAAGCAAAGAGTTGCTTGCAGAAAAGCCGGAAGCATTCGCATTGAATGTCCCGTCAACCTCAAAGCTCCACCCAACAGACAGTGTATTGCTGCCAGCTGGCGCATTCGCGGTGCCAGTATTGAAAATACTATCCATCGCGAAGTCTATCGCGGCAGTCGTTGGGTTGTAGACAATGTCACTCCAGGCGTCAGCGTAGCGACTTCCCAGAACTGCCGTTGCCGTTGTCACTGCGCCAGTCAGACTGAAATGGGTATTGATCTTTCCATTCTGAGTTGGCGCAATGTTTGAGCCTTTCGTGGACGTGTAAGTGAATGTTCCTTCAACGTGAAGCTTGTAGTTAACATTCGCCTCGAACGTCAAACCATTCAGCTGCGCGATCATGTATTTCGTGCCAGTCGCTGCAATGGTTGTCGGGTTGGCTGTTGTATTTGAGCCCAGGAATAGATAGTCGTTGGGCAGAATGGTTATCCACGCATTCGCGACAGTGTCCCAGATAGCATGACGGTTAATGTCGGTCTGGTAAATCCACTGAGTGGAATACGGTGAGGCTGGCTTTGTCGAGCTCGTGCAAAGTGTCGGCCCGATAGCCGGATCAATGTTCGTCCACGTCGTCGCGAATGCCGGAGGATTGACATTCATCGGGTCGCCATTCACCGGCTCAGGCAAACCAAGCCTTGGTGTCGTCGTCATGCCATCCCCAATGCTTCAATCCTCAGATTCATGGAATAGACAGAGCTGCCAACATTCCCATTACTAAAGAATGTCGGCTGCCAGTTGGGGTCGGTCTTTGTCGCAGACATATAAGCAGCAAAGCCAACGGTCGTATTGCTGCCAACGTCCGGGTTGTAGAACAGCTCACAGTAATGCGACACGCCGGTTACCTGATAGTTGCCGACATTCTTATCGCTCGTCACGATAGGGGCAGAAAGCCGAACCACTCCAGGCGTTGTCGGAGTAGGCTGCGTGGCGCTATTCGGATCAATGAAAAGGTTTAGCTTTCCTTTGAACCCGAGTGACGGTCCCGGCTGGCCAGAGGTAAAGCCACCATTCCAGTACTGGTTAACCTCACACTGAAAACGGTATGCCGTCCCCGGCACAAGCGAGAGCGCAGCAATGCCATCCATTGGCACGGACGCAAAAACCTCAGCACTGCTCGTCACTGGAATGCTTTGCACCGAAGAGACAGACACGCCAGTCTGACTGTAAAGCTGCTTCTTGTACGCGAATGCCCCGAGATTGGCCCAGCCGCTCGCGGTCATTACATAGTTCTGGCGCGATATTCCAGGGTTCAATCCAGACGGCGTACCATTGTTGATGGTTTGAATACGACCGTTATAGTTACCCGTCACCGGCAGAGCATTAAAGCGCTGAGACGGCAGCTCTTTCTCATAGACGCCGGTAACATTGTTGTCGTAGTAAAGAGTTTCGTCAGCCATGTCCCCGACGGCGGGAATGAGAAAGCCGACGCGAGTTGTTGAACTCACTGTTCTATCTCTCCTTGGACGACTCCGGTAATGCTGCCCGTCGCCTGCTGAATATCAGCCGCAATGGCTTGCAGAACTTTCGGGTCCTGAACATGCTTTTGCACCGCTTCAATGACATGCACGAGCATTGCCTGAACATTAACGTCCTGGCGCGATCCTGGCGTATGCCGTCCCGTGATTTCATAGAACAGCTTAATCGCTGTAGTATCACCATTCGAGGCCGCGTCAATCAATGCCAGGTGCACATCGGGAATGGCTGCGCCGAGCGCCTCTTCCGAACGCTCCCGAAGGTAGGCATTGAAGCTCGGGTTCTTTTTCCAGTTCCCGAATGTCGCTGCGCTCACACTAAAGTCTTGCAGCTTCTTTGTTAGCGAGCGTTTGTCAGCAAGGTTGAGAATGCTATTCGCGACAGCCAGTTGTTCGGGAGTGAGCCATTCACGATTCGAAAGGTTGTAACCCTTCGCGTTCAGCTTTACCGCAGCGATTTGCAGCCGGTTCTTTAAGTCAGTCTTGGGAATGCGCGGAAACTCAACCTTCAGTCGGTCAAGACTCGGCAATGAGTCCATCTGATTGAAGTAGAACTCCACGAATGCATTAAGCTCGGCCGCATCCTTTGCGCGAATCTCATCGGGGGTGAGGTCATTCTCGATCGCTTTCTCGATCTCACCCATTCGCGGAATGCTACTTCTTTGCGCCGACATGGTTACTCTGCCAAATCCTTTGCGCGAAACTTTGCGCCTGCTCATCGGACATTACGTGAGCCTCGATGAGGGCTTCGAGGACTTGCTTAGGAATCTGTCGCTGCTCGCCCTTTTCCAGCGCATACAATGCTGCCGGGTGAATGCAGAATGCTTTACACCATCCCATGCTGCTCATTGTCGGCCAGTTATGCAGCCGCCAGCGACGGAATGTCAACTCTCCGCGCGGCATTTGCCAGACGCCATCAATGGGGCGAGGCGCACTCCTGCGAAGCAGCTTCTGGAATGTTCGGTATCCGGCTTGCCACCCACGAGGAAGCCCCAGCTCTTTCTCGTAGTACTGAACAACCTTATTCGGCACTCTGTCGAAGATAGCCTGTTCCAGGCGAATGATGTCTGTTGCATTCTCAAGGCCCAGGGCGCGCGCGATATCTGTTTGCCGTCGCCCCTTCACATTCCTCGCGGCAGTGAACGGGTTCAGGTGCCGCATTGTCGGGTCAGGCTCATTCTGCCAGCCAATCCCCTTTAAGCTTTCCTCTTCCACAATGACTCCACATGTGTTGACCTGCGGTTTTGCAATTCTTGCGAACTTACTTGCGAGTATTACATTGCCCTGACCTGCAAGTCTTGCGACTTTTGCACGATCTCTGATACTCTTTGAGGGCAAAAGAAAAGGCCGCCCTCGCAATGCACTGCGCGACAATGTCCCGTCCACACCACGGGGCATTCATTCACGAACAGATTCATTGCGAGAGGCGGCCTTTGTCATTTCGGGATTTTCAGGCGGTCTACCTAGCTATCTGTTCCCGGAATGGTTGCGCGTTGCACCACCAATGCTTCGCGCGATCACCTATCTACAAACAACGATACATGACATGTCTATTCACGGTAGTGGCTGGAACTCCTTTCCCAAAAAATTCTCTCGGCGACGATGGTACCGAAATTCAAAAGCTGACCGGAAAGCCTGACAAGATCGTTTTGCCCTACATTCACACGCTGATATGCTGAGCGCAGCAAAGCCAATCACGAATGACCGAAATCACAGACCAACCAAAGCAAAGGACTAAAGGGAATGGCACACATCGCGCGACGGTATTACGCACTCGCAAGCTGGGGACGCTACGCAATGGCTCGCACTTCTCGTGTCACGGGAATGGCGATGGCAGAGGTATTCGACACACGCGACGGCAGCACCATTCTCTACACGCGTGCATTCATTGCGCGACGGATATGCAAGAGCTCGATAATGCCGATCGATTACGACATTCTCTGAGCAACGGGAAAAACTCAGCAAAGCAAAGCACACGCAAACAATGGCAACGCTACGAAACGAGGTCACAGACATGAGTACCATTCGCGAAGTGCTATTCAAGGTCGAGCGCGACGAATTCAACAACGAAGAATGCGGCATTGACAGTTACGTGCTGTTCGCTGCGACCTCATTCGATCGCGCATTGCAGTGGGCGCGCGACAAGTTCGGACCCGAATCCTTGGCTGTCTGTGTGGTGGGCTACGCCGACAGCGACCATTTCGGTTTCACCGGGGCGTGGTGTGGTGACATCCCGCCGTGCCTCGTGTGGCGTCGTGTCTATCGGCTCAGCGATGCTGAATGCATGGCGGAGAATGAGACAGAGGCGGAGACGCGTCGCGCAAATGATCTCGCCGAATGGCAAGACGAATGCGCCGCCGCTGCATCCTGGGTTGACTGATTCGTGAATGGCGTTCATCGCGCGCGGATGGAACGTTGCGCGGTGAATGTCATTGACGGGTCAGACAATGGCTCGCCAGTTCACAACCAACGGAATGAGGTCAACAGAATGCGTTCAACCGTCAAGCTCGCCGAAACCCTAGTCATTCACCCCACCGTTCCCGTTCCGACGCATTGCGGCGTGTGCGCGTTGTGGAGCATAGAGCGTCAGGCGAGCCATTTCGGCCAGTGGGAAGACGCCTGTGGTCCCGACAACTACATTGGCATTTGCGTGAACTGTGTCATGTCGGGATTCGACTACATCGGCATCATTGAGGAATTCAAAGCGGCGCAGCTACGCGCAATGGGTCTCGCCGAATACGAGGTCTACACCAAGGTTGGCACTGTCGCGCAAAGCGGATTCAAATGCCCATCGCGCGTTGACGCCTGCGCTCGCATTCGCAGCCTGATCGGGCACGGCGTGAGCATTGACGCTATCTATCAGCGGTCCGTCAGCAATGGTCGCCTGCGCAAACTCAATCAGGACGAACAGGCAATGCTGGTCATCGAAGCAATGGGGATGTGACAACAATGACAAACGCCAATCGCATTGACGCGGTGTACGAAATCGCGAATACTCTCGTGCTTGAGCGTGCATCGCGCGATGAATTCCGCATGGCTCTGTTCGGAATGCTGGCAGACATCTACTGGCCGACCACGGAAAGCGTGACGGCATTGTCGTTCTACGCCTGTCGTGAATTCGCGCGGCTTGTGAACATCGGGCACGACGAATACCAGGAAATCAACTTCGCCGCATCGAGGGCTTTCGTCTGATGAATGCAATGCGCAAGCGGACCGCGTCGCGTGGAACGTTTGCGCATTGTGTTGATCGCGCGAGAATGGCTCGCACGGCTAACGAGAAAGGATTGGGAATCATGGCAGCAATCGAAGATTTCAATAAGGCGCAGCAGGCGTGGCGCAATGCAATCAATTCGCGTGCAACCCAGAATGACAAAGAGCTCTTGCACATCCTCGAAGACGAATTCCACCAGAAAGCGCTGGCGCTTATTCTGGATTCCAGCAATGACCCATTCATCAAGGGCATTGCTGCATACGCGCTCGACACATTGAAGTTCGAATACGAGCGGTATTGCGCCTGATGAATGTGAATGCGTGGCATTACGTCGCGCATTCGCGTTGATCGTGCGGGAATAGCCTTCACGACCAATCCACGAAAGGAATCGGACATGTCAAAGCTCAGTGTCGCGGAACTCATCGGCGAGACTCCCGAAATGCTCAAGCTCTGTGGACGCATTCTCATCCTAGAGAGCGAGCGGGAGAGCATGACCGCAAAGCAGTACCGGACGCACCTGCGCTCTCTCCGCCACCACATGCGCCTGATGCAGAGCATGACGGGGGTGGAGCTGTGAGCCGTGCTCAGCGTGCATTCGCGGACTGGTATGCGGACCGCGCGCCGGACACGCCTAACACGTGGTGGAACAATGACCACGAATGCGACGTGACGTGTGACTGCGGGATTGAGGCAATCGCAACGGCAATGGCGAACGACTCCATTGTCATTGACGAGTCGGACAACGTCGCATGAATGACCGCATCATCACACACACGAAGTATGCCGTTGTCGCGCGCGCAATGGGATACACAGTGCGAGGGCTGATCGAGCTTTGCGAGCAAAGCTATGTCAATCCCGCCGTGTGGACCACGATTGGATTGACTCGCAATGGCGTTGCCATTGAGGGTGAACTCGGGAATGAGGGATTCAATAAGCGGCAATGGCGTGTCGCTGCATTGTGGGACCCGATCGAGAAGCGCTATGTCTTCAGTGTCGGACCGAATGCATTCGGACTGTCTGACAATGCGCGTGAGGCGGAGCGCATTCGCCGCGAGGTGGTAGACGCCATTGTCACGGCCTATCAGCGCAACAGGAATGCGGAGACACGGAGTATCATTCGCGCCGTGACCCGTGAGGAGTCAGCGAAAGCGCAGGTCACGGAAGCTGTGAGCGAGCCTGAGACCATGATCATCTGGCCGGTCGCTCCGAGAGACCCGAGAGGTATTTGATCTTGTTAGCGTGGCGCTCAGGGCAGGTCACGGGGCATGTCTGATCCGACCGGCCGAACCCTGAGCGCTGCGGTGACCATGATCAACGGCAATGGCTCACCATTCCTCCGCGCGTGAGTGGAAAACGTGCACGTCACAGACTCATTCGCGACACGACAGACAGGAGTTGTATTCGCTTGGCAGCAATGCTAGGCTCAGTGCTCCGCACCACCAACAACCGAAGCAAGATCACCATCACGAAAGGGTAGGACACGACAATGGCTCGCTTCAACAAGCGCACTCAGGACAACGACAACACGACCCCGGAGACGGAAGAGGAAATCCTCCTGCCGGGTGAGGGTCCCGCTGAGGGCGCGGAGGAAAGCGACAACGCTTGGACGGATGCGGCTGCCGCATTCTCCGAGACCGCGTCCGGCAGTGACTCGGCCGAGAATGCTCCGGCCGAGAATGACAACACTTCGCAGGAGGAAAGCGAAATGACCGACACCGTGACCGAGACCATTCCGGCGCAGTCGCTGACGGAACGTCTGGAGAATGACGGTTACAAGGTGACCGACGCCGCCGCGACATTGCTCGCCGAAGCTGAGGCGAACACCGTCACCATGCTGGACATTGAGTCTTTGCCGAAGGATGCAAAGATTCTCAAGATGCAGCTTTCCATTCTGGAGGAGTTCGCGGAGGAATACTCCGCGCTGCGCAAGGAATTGAAGGATGGCACTTCTGGCAAGGACGAGAAGGTTGCCGAATTCCTCGCGGAGAATGACGTCATTCTCGCCCCGGTCACGGACGAGAATGGCGAGCCGACCGGCGAGAGCGTCGACCTGAAGAATGCGCTCGCGGAAGCGCAGGAAGCTCGCGAGAAGGCTATCGCGGCCGCGAATGCCGCAGAGGCCGCTCTCATGGCGCACGTGGAGAGCGAGCTTTCCAAGACCCCCGGCGGCGTGATGTCTGAAGAGGACATCAAGGCCAAGACGGAAGAGATCAAGTCCAAGTATCAGGAATACGTCGGCCAGCACAAGGCCGCAAAGGACTATCTCGACAACTACCGCCAGCACAAGAATGCCGACGTGGGCGAGATTCACCAGTACGTCACGCACATTGACCGGCCGTCCGGTCGTGCGACCACTTCCGGGAGTGGCACGCGCAATGCTCCCGGGACTGGCGCCGGTCGTTCCGTCCACGTGAGTGGCGCATTCTTCAGCCGTGACAATGGCGCGACGTGGGAGCACGCGACGCAGGAGAAGACGGACGCAAAGGGCGAGAAGATCACTCTCTCCAACCCTCAGGCTCTCGCCGTGGCTCTCGGTGCGGCATTCTCCACCACGGTGACAAAGGAAGAGATCGTGGACGCGTGGTATGCCGCGAGCGACCAGACTCGCGAGACCGCGACCAAGGCGAACATGCCGAATGAGAAGGTTTTCCCGCTGACGTTCAAGGACGGCAACGGGAATGACGTCACCACCACGGTCAAGATCCAGAAGCGGCAGTAATGCCAGGCGGGAATGCCCGCTGAGAATGACTCAAACGCAAAGCCCCCGGCCGAAATGGTCGGGGGCTTTTTGGCATTGACAGGCAAGCTCTGTCGGCAGCGCGATTTGATCTTCCCCTTCACGTCGCGCTGAGTGGAATAAATGTGCGCGCGAAAGGACACCAGGGCAATGCGGATTCAGCGAATGGCGTTCGTCCAGCACGACCCGCAAAGCGGAACATCCCAGATCCTTTTTTTACTGAGGTCTGGGCATGATCTGGAGCTCGAATGCCAGATACGTGATCGAAAGGGCAACATGCCCGATGAGCCATTGCGAATGGCATTCACTCTGAACGATCAGCTCGTAAACAAGCTTGATAGACACAAGCGCAACAGTGTTGAAAGCTATGCTGCGTGGCGACGTGTCATCATGGAATGCCTCATTGGCAATATTGGCTTTGGCGACCCGAGGATTGGGCTTGTCGCAATAGCTGAGTTTGGCGAGCCATGCTGGCAGCTCGACGAAGTCCTTTCTATCGTAGACGCCAACATGGCGCAAGTCGTCCGCATACACCAAAGGGGGTGACGCAATGTCCATTCATGAGATCACACCGCAGTTTGGTACGCCGTCGCCGAAACTGGCAATCGATCCGGCCATTCTCGAAGCAGGGCTGAAGTATCTGCTCAATGAGATCTTGGTCGGCCGGAACATTGTCGTTGACGTCAATGTCCGCGACACGGCCTCATTCCAGAACGAATGGCGCATTTGCATTCCTCCGCATGAGCGTGAGGTTTACCGTGCCATAAGCAACATTCTCAAGTACAAGGACGCTGTCTATTCCGCGCATGTAAAGCGCGGGAACATGCGCCCTCGCGAATACATCGTGAACGTGTGGTGCCGTTCGAACGGCGAGAATGGCATTGTCGGCAGCTTCGACTAGGAATGGCTAATTTGTCATTCTTGCAGCGCAGACCATGATCATTTGCGCTTGCAACTTTTGCACAGTGACCCCCCGTTTTCCTTAAGGAAAACGGGGGGTAGTCAACTATTGAAACAATACTCGGCATAAGTTGACCACTCTTTTAGCGAGAATAACATGGCTCTGACCTGGTCTTTTGCATTCTGTCTTGCAACAATGACGAACTTTGATGCTAGTTTGACGCGAACCCATGACGTAGTTTGACACCACTTTTGACATGATCAACTTGTGCTCTGACCTGCGGGTTTGCACTTTTGTTGCAAGTGTGCTTTAATTTGATCTCCGGGTTGCATCAGTTGACAACGAGAATTGCATGATCATCCGGAAACGGAATGAGAATGAGGGCTTTCTCGCAGACGCGAATGAGCTCCGAATGAATGAAAGGAGGGAATGAGAATGGCGAGCATGCTGAAGCGGGAGCACAAGAGATTGACCCCGACTCAATCCGCAATCATTGGGGCCCTGAAGAATGGTTCGCTCACGATTGAGGAGATTGGGGCTCAAGTCGGACGTAGCTATCAGACAGTCTATCGTCCCGTAAAGGCATTGCGCGAAGCAGACTGGATCGAGATCGATCCAGAAAAGAGCGCATTCAGTCGTGCCGATGCTTTCCGCATCAAGCGCACGCCGAATGATGGGGTTGACTTCCTTGTCAATGTGGACGGGGAGCAGCGCGCCGTGAGTTTTAACTCATTGCTGGAGAGCATTGCCCGGCAACGTGAACTCCCGAGGATTGCGACCAAGTGGCGCATTCTGCGCAAGGCATTCGCTGAGCTCGGCGCATACGCGGCCGAAGAAGTCGAACAGAATGGAACGGTCACGGAGGGAGACCTGTTGACCATTCTCGCCGAGCTCACGGAATACGCAGACGTTCTCCAAGAGGAATTCGGCTTGGTTGAGCAGATGCGACAAGACCTCAGGCTTTGGACGCCGTCATTGTTGAAGAGTTCCACACTTCTCAAGACGGATAGGCCTTTGGCGCCCAACCAGGTCCGCGCATTCGCGCAGGCTATCGCAGTGAAGTATGACCTCTTTTCCGAGGTCGCCGACAATGAGAGTGAGAGTGAAGAGAATGACGACGACGACGAATGAGGAGTTCACCGCATTCACGCAGGAGGACGTTGTCTATGACGACGGGTGCTCGGAATGCGAGAAGGAGACGGGCGCGCCGTTGGCATTCGTGGAGCGCGAGGACCCGGAGAACGTCATTCACGAGTCCTGCCTTTTCGCGCTCAAGCCTCGCGAGCGTGAGGCGTTCATTCGCATCAAGGACGTGCCGAGTGGAAAGCCGACGGCCGCCGAAAAGGTGGATGCAATGATCGGCGAAAGCCTGGACGCCGACGACGAGGAATACCAGCTCGACGAGCCGGTCGAATACCACACGGAGGAGGTGCAGGTTCCGAAGGGCCAGAAGATCATCAACATCGAGTTCGGAGAGGAATAGGAATTCAATGCAGCTCGATGAGAAAAGCTCCGGGCCTGACGACATTCACAAGGACTATCCGCTTTCCTGGGGACCCTGTTCGATACTCCCGGGAATGCGGGCCTTCAAGCCGCCGCGCAAGTCGTCCATTCTGACCGGTGCCGGATACATAGTGTCCAATCGGCAGAACCCCGAGCCAAGGACTGATGCGGAATGAGTCCGAAGCCGGGCACGAGAATGCCAAAGCCTCCGGAGACGGAATCCGAACAATTGGCATTCTATCGCGCGCTGCACTTCCTGCGGGAAAGCGTGGTGGAGGAGGATGCCGCGAATGACGCGCTGATCGCGGTTTACCGTAAGCAGTGCGAGTTCATTGCGGAGATAAGACCATTCGCTTCGTGGGAAGACATCGCTCGCGTTCTCGGAACAACGTCAACGATCGCGCGTGGCCGTTTCCGGAACTATGCGAACACGGCGGTAAAGGAGTTCCTGGATGACGGGAATGAGTGACCGTCGCGCCGACATTCAGAGCTTTCTCGAAGACTTGCCAGACAATGGCGGGTTCGAGATTCTGTTCCTAAGCGCGGATGACTTCGGTGAGAAGGTGGGTGAGAAGAACCTTTTCTACGTCTTCAAGAAGAATGCTTCGCTCACGAAGGGCGTTCAGCGAGTGCACTTGAAGGGCCTTGTCCCGAAGGCGAACATGCCATTCATTCTGGCGCTCATTGCCGGTGATAGCATCGAGCAAGTTGCAAAGGAGGCAAAGAATGTCTGAGCCACGTGAGGTATTCCCGCAACTTCAGGCCCTTCCGGCCGATGCATTGCGGAGCAAGCCCACAACCATCGCCATTCTCGACGAGTTTTCGCAGATCGTCGCGAGGGACATGGACGGCATCGACACTCGCATTCGTGGCATTCTCGTGAGCTCGAATGAGCAGCGGCTCACCGAGGACGAAGAGGGCGAGATCTCCTCTCGCATTTCTACCGCGATCGACAAGTTGTCCGCGCTCAACCGGCACATTCGCGGAGCCGAGTAATGACCCCCGGAAAGCACATCGAGGCATCACCGGTAAATGTCGCGGAGTTCATTCACGCGACGGCGCTTTCAATGAAACAGCTCCTCGCCGACATGCAACTCTGGTGGGGGCCTGTCGAGCACGCGGAATTCCATGAGCTGATGCGACAGCGCCTCGCATTGACTCCGGAAGACCACGAACTTATCAACTACTGCCACGCAATCCATCTTGCAATGCAGCAGGCCCGCCAGAACGCAATGCAGATCAACCGGTTCCCGACCGGAACGTAATTCAGGAGGAGACGTGAAAGACGACCGCCGCTTGTCTCTGTACACGCACGGCTATACGCGCGACATGACGCCGAACCAGCGAAAGCGTTACATTAAGAAGCGGCGGCGGAATGTTCACGCAATGATCCACGGTTAGGCCCGTGGCTCGAATAGCGCCGTACTCCTATTCGAGCCACATGGACACGTAGCTCAACACGGTAGAGTAGTCGCCCCGGAGCTCTCGCCGGGACGAAAAGGTTGTCGGTTCGAATCCGACCGTGTCCACGTGAATGGCAACAGAAAGACGGTTGAATAGATGGGCGTCTTCAAAAACAGGAAGAAGCGCCCGACTGGTCCATGGGATTGGCTCATTGAGCACGGCGCTTCAGAAGAGGACTACGAGAAATACGAGGCCGCCCTCGCAAAGGGTGACATTACCGAAGCTCAAGCCTTGGAGGCAAAGGCAGTCGGCGATGTGAAGCCGCGAAGGAAATAAGCTTATCTAGCGCGCACATTCTTGGGCCCGGCGCTGGTCCCGAACCGCGAAAGCCATTCGCGGTCAAGCTACGCGAATGTAACGGCATTCTGCGAAGCAAGCGCCACAATGACCCCGAAGTGTAAAAGGACGCACGCGAAACCGGATAAATATCCGCCTCCTCATTCTCAGGAGATGCAACAGGTTTCGAGGTTGTCGGTTCGAGTCCGGCCGGGGTCACAACAACGCGTCGAGAATAGCTCGGCGCGTTTTCTATTTCGTACACTTGGGGTGAAGGGAAAGAATGCGACTGAAAGTTGAGGGAATGGAATACCTCGACGCCGACGAGATTGCCGAGCTGTGGGGCTTTGCTTCCAAAGGCTCAGTTTTCGCATGTATCAGTCGAGCGAAAAGAGAGCATCCGGAATCCCCGTTTCCCGTCCCGGATATGATAATCGACAACAAGTTCTTTTGGGGCGAGGATCTCATTCCGGAGATCATGGCATGGCGTCGTTGGCAAGTGAGAGGAATGTAATGAACGAGCGGGAAGAGGAAACGTTCCGGGCGATAGCCATGGGTTCGCTCATGGAAAACCCGCAGTTCCGTGAGGTGGCGGGTTTGGCCGCTGACAATGCAGCGGGAATGTTCACGCTGATGAGGCGCTACGGAATCGAGAGCCAAGAGGACATCACGTTCGTCTGCGAGAATGGCATTCCGTGCCTCACCATCATAATGCACCCGCACATGCGGGAGCATTTCCGCCACGCACGTGACAGGGAGAGCTAAGCGTGAAGATCTTCAAGGAGGTGAAGGAATACGAGATCGTTGAATACCTGGAGTTGAGCGATCTCGCAAAGCTCTGGAACCTAGACAAGGATCGCCTTAAGCGTCGCCTTCAAAACATTCGGGCGAAGCGCCCGAAAGAAAGGCAGTTCCCTCAAGCGGACAGGACGGGATCTCACAATGCTCCGCTTTGGCGAAAGGAGCGTCTCGAAGAGCTGACCGAATGGGCTAAGCTGAATGACTGGATCTGACGAGTAGCGCTTGCCACCTTCCGCTACACTTGTCACTACCACGAAGGAGGTAGGTTTCAACAATGATGGCTCGCACTGAGAATGTGGCAGGCGTAGACTTCGTGCGCAAAGCCGGGGATCTTGCCCGACTGGAGAATGCGACTTCAGTCAAGATCGATCAGATCGTGGGCATTATCCGTGCTATCCTGAATGACGAGGTGAACCGCAAGCCGGGAAAGAACGGCGGCAACTACATCGGGGTGAACATCTACCGCGATGGAAAGCGCGTGAACTACGCTGAGAACTACGGCGAGTTCGGGAATGACTCCGAGCGACTGTTCATAGCGTTCGAGAATGAGGATGACGCGAAGTGGGCGCATTACATTCTCTGTGGTGTGCTCATGCTTGGCCTGACCAAGTGGACAACGGCGCGCCAGAACTTCGATGATACAATGGAGCTCGGGCCTCTGTTTGTTCCGGAGCACATTCCTCCGTCGATTTCGCACAATCACATCGTCCCGGACGTCTCGGCCTTCGACTTCTTCGAGAGCCGCTGAATGTTCGACACGATAATGCAGTATGTGACCAGCTTCGGAATGCTGGCTGCGGCAATCCTGATGGCGGTCGGACTGTTCCGCGACGAGATAGCCTACCGTCGCACCAAACACAAAGCGACAAGCGTATTCGAAGAACATCAAAGGGATAAGAGGGACTAGCAATGGACGCAATCCACGGCCCCCTACTGGGGGACGAGTACCAGACGGAATTCTATTCCAATAAGGGGGCCGTGGACGTCCCCGATACTTCGGGCATTAACGCAGAGACTTCGAAGAAAGAAGAAGTCTTCGCGGCCATTCAGGACCTTGAGGGCGCGCTCGAAAGCAACTCGGAAAAGCGCGAGAGCCTGAAGTCGCAAAGCGACCTTTGTCGCGAGGAGCTGGAATACGTCAAGCGCATCATGGCAATTGTCCGTGAGCGCTCGGCGGCAATGGATCGTGAGGTCCGCAAGAATGGTGACACGGAAAAGGTCATCAAGGACCGCATAGAGATCCTGCGCACCATCTACACAGATATCATTACGCGCGACAAGGCGCAAGAAGATCTGTGGGCCGAGTTCGAGTTCTACGACAACATCGCGAAGCAAAGCGTCTGGGGCGCGCGTGCATTCCAGCACCAGATCGACGGCGCAAAGCAGATGGCCGTGGAAAAGCGCGGCATTATCGCCGACACCATGGGGCTCGGAAAGACGCTGACCGCCATTATCTTGATGGCATTCCTGAAGTCGCGACGTAACCTCATTGTCGCACCCAATGACGTCGTCTCGAACTTCGCCCGCGAGATTGGCAAGTGGGAGCCGGAGCGGAATATGATTGCGCTCGGGGCAATCAAGGACAAGCGTTCTCGGCATCAGGCGCTGAAGCTTTGCCAGAACTTCGACGAATTCACCGTCGTCATTAACTACGAGGCGTGGCGCAGGGATAAGGAGCTGATCAAGCTTCTCATTGCGCTGAAGTTCGAGACGGTCATTATCGACGAGGCGCACAACCTGAAGGACCCGAATAGCATTAACTTCAAGGGCCTTCGGGAAATCGTTTACGCCGAGAATGACGAGTGGACCTGCCCGCATTGCGGCGGCAAGTTCAAGACGTGGCCGTTCAGTAATGTCTGCACCAAGATCGGCTGTGGAATGCCTCTCGGCCGCCAGCCGTGGAATGGTCGCTGCTCGGTGAAGAATGTTTTCCCGATGACGGGTACTGCCATTCTCAATTCACCTGGCGACATCTGGCCGATGCTCAACCTGGTAGACAATGCGGCGTTCTACGACCAGACGCAATACCTGAAGCGGTATTGCAAGCAGACTGAAACGTGGTCGCTCGTTGACACCATGGTAAAGAAGTGGGTATTCGGACCCGGTGGCGCTGATATGCTGACGAGAAAGCTCGGCCCGAAATACCTGCGCCGCACACAGGACACTCCGGGCGTTCCGAAGCTCCCGCCGCAAGACATTCAGTACCACACCATTTCCTTCGACGACGCGGACTTCGAAGGAAAGTACGCTGAGCAGCGCAAGGTAATGTCGTGGATCAACAACTACAATGCCATCATGCTGAATGATGCAGAGGTGTTGACGATTCCCCACATCCTCGCCATTCTCACTCGAACTCGACAGGCCATTACCTGGCCCGCTGGCATTCAGCTTCGCGACCCGGAGACGAAGCAAGTCGTCGCGGTGTGTGAAGTCAATGAGTCCATTAAGGTGGACTATGCCGAAAAGCTGCTGACGGAATTCGTCCAGGACGCCGAGCAGCGCTGCATTCTCTTCAGCCAGTTTAAGGCTCCATTGCGTGAGCTTGAGAAGCGGCTCAAAGCAAAGGGCATTCGCTGCGCCATCTATGACGGTGACACTCCGGCTCACATTCGCGACCATGTCGCAAAGCAGATGGACGCCGGATTCACCGACAAGAAGGAATGCGAGTATGACGTCATTCTCGCGAACTACAAGACTGGCGGCGTTGGCCTCAACTTCACGAATGCCACACAAACTGTAGTGCTCGATCGGGAATGGAACCCTGGAAAGGAGGACCAGGCATTCGGCCGCACGAATCGGTACGGCCAGACAGAGGGCACGACCGTTCACATCATTGAGGTTGAGGGCACCATTGACGACGGCATTCGCCACGTCATCGACTTCAAGAAGAACGTCATTAATGGCTTCGAGGAAAAGGTCGAGCGGCTTTCGCTGATCGAATACCTCAAGAAGAAGTTCCAGGAGTCGCCGTAATGCGGGCTGAACTCATCGTCACATTCTTGATAGGCGCCGTTGTCGGAGTAATAGCCGTCGGCGCCTACGTCATATCCAAGCTCAAGGACATGTGGTGGTAATGGGAGAGGACCTGGCGGTTGTAGCTGCGGTAATTATCATTGGCGTTGTCGCCTTTGCCTTCTATCTCATTCTGATAGCATGACAACCGATAAGGTTATCGCGCTGATCGTGCTCTGGAATGGAGTGGTCGTTCTCATCTGGCTAGTTATCTGGTTCACCCGAGAATAGACCCATGCGGTAAAGTTGTTTCTGCGACTGAAGGCCGAGCACCAGTCATTCCATCACATGGCTGGTGCCCGGCCTCCTATTTCGGAGGCGACTGGAAATGTGCATAGAGTGCGCATCAGGATTTCACAAGCTTTGCGAAGGAGGGGGATGCGAATCCTGTCACGCCGAGCCGCAAGTCGTTGCGGGCATAGACCTAAGCGACAGCGGCTTTCGCCCCGTAGGAAATGATGACCTAACCGCAGGGGGTCATCCACGTAAAAGGACATCGGAACGCACAAAGAATGACCAGCAACTCAAAGACCCACATAGCACCGGAAGAAAGCGAGCAGTCACTCTTCACGGACACGCCGACCCGACGCAACCTTGCGAATGGCAGGGTAGAGCGAACTGCGGCGGTGGACGTTTTCCAATTCTTGGCTGTATGTCGGGAGTACAGGAGAATCTACACCATGGACCAGACAAGAATACCCTCAACAACGAACGTTCGAATATCCACAAGATCTGTTCGCAATGCCACAATCGTTGGCACACGCTCAATGATCCAGGGTATGAACCTGATGGGCATCACGAAAGCCATTCCCCGCGTGAGCCTGAGCGTGCAGATGTTCTAGAGGATAACAAGCGGTGGCAAAACCGAACTGTTAAACGTGCACCTAAGGAGTGAGAATGGAAGTCCACAACTGGATGCAGCTTATTGAGGACATGGGGGAACTCGCTTTCCTCGCGTTCTTTGTGTGGCTCGTTTTCGGGAGAGACTGAGAATGGAAGACCTGAGATTCCGCGAGGCCCTACTCGTCGTCGCGACAATGATCTTTGTCGCGATAATGCAACTGTTCCGGAGGCCGCAAAAGTGAGAGAAGTGCATCAGCTGGACTTGGAATACTTCAGGGATAGGAAGCTTATGAAGACTCACGACTCACGAATCAATTGGACGGCTGGAATGGGACCGTGCCTCAAGTGGGAAGGTTTCCCGGAGGATAACCCCGTCTGCAATGGGAGCTGTGCATATGGATGGACACAAGACCCCACCACGAAGCTCTGGCTCTGCGGAGCCTGCCGAAAGCCCAGTCATTGCTACCTCCGGGAATGCGACGCCTGCGAGCAGATCTATCTCCCGACGCCAGTACAGCTGCAACGGGTGCAAGCTAACGTCCTATTCCGGTACACGCTCGATCATCCTGACGGAGAATGCTGATGCCTGAGCGGGAAACGACCTGGGAAGAGGAAGTGGTCAAGGTCCAGACCGCTTTCGAGAATGCCCTGCTGGAATTCGCAAGCCTTCTCGAAAACCAGTTGGAAAACCCGAGGGACATACGGGATTTCCGGCTCTCGACCAACGCCGTCATTCGCAGCCTCTTCGCGAAGACGTGGCCGACTCTCTGCTACGAGAGCCCGTCCATTCCTTACGAGGTGAAGAAGCGAATTTTCCGGGGAAGGCGTCGGAATGACTGAGCTTCCCTACTACGCATCGCCGCCTGAGATTGACGCGGCAACACGGCTCATTTCCGGCAGTGAGGTTTCAGCCTGGCAATCCTGCCAGATGAAATGGTTCTTTCAGTTCAAGCTCGGACGCCAGCCGAGAAAGCTCAGCGACGCATTGTTCATCGGGACAATGGGCCACGAAGCTTTGAGCACCTACTACACCTTGCTCAAAGACGGAGTGGACTGGTCGAATGCGGTCGAGTCAATGACCGACTTCGTTGTCCGCGAAATGGCCAAGAACAATGAGCAGCGCAAGACTGGGTTCATTACCAGTGCAATGGCTTCGGAACGCCAGCTTCTCATCATGAAACTCGCTGGCATTCTCGAAGACTACGCCGATACAATGGCAGAGCAGGATGCCGTTAATTACGAGGTGGTCGAAGTCGAGGCAATGCATGTCTCGAAAGGCTTCTTCGCAATGCGGCTCGATCTGCTCCTGCGGGAAAGGTCCACTCAGGATCTCATTCTCATGGACCACAAGTTTCTGCGGAACTTCTATCAGCAAAAGCAGCTGTCGATGAATTCGCAGATTGTCCGGTATATCAAGGTCGTCGGTGGCGACAGAGAGGAGAAGGTCAAGAAAGGAATGCTTAACATGCTGCGCACGCACGAAAGCGCAGTGGAAAGGTTCGAGCGCGCTGTCATTCCATACGACGAGACAGTGGCCAATCGAAGAATAGCCGATCAACTGCATGTCGCGGAGCAGGTTCGCGTTGCTTGGGCAATGAGTAACCGGGAATGCCTGGACACACTGATCCGCACCCTCAGTGATTATACGTGCAAGTTCTGCGCATTCGCAGAGGTTTGCATGCTGGCGCTCGCCGGTCGCGAAAGCGACATGAAAGCCGAACTCAAGATGAACTTCGAAAAGAGCACTTATGGATACAACAAGTAATGAGCTGACGGAGCATGAGAGAAAGCTCCGAGTCAAGAAGCTCACTGCTCTTTCCGACAAGGACCGCAAGACGCTCCTGGAAAAGCTCAAGACGACAAAGATGGACCTTGAGCTACAGGACGGCTTCTTTCGCGGAATCCTTTTCTCGGGACCCGGCGGCGGTAAGACGACATTCGGTTTGCGCATCGGAGACCAGAGCAAAAAGACTGTCATCTTCGACGGTGAGAATAGTACCGAGATTGTCAAGCGAACGCCGGACCAGCTGGCCCGCTATAAGAAAGGTCTCATCGAAGCCTATCCGTTCCCGGGCATTCGCGAGATCACGGAGCTTCTCCCAGTCTTCGAGGATGATCCGAATGTGGACACCGTGATGATTGACACATTCACGGCGGGAACGGCGCACGAGACTCGCGACATTCTCCAAGACGTTCCATTCTCGCGAGGTAGTGCGGCGCCGGGAGAGGAAACGGTCCTCAAGGACTACGGTCTTTTGCTGGACCGCTGGACTCACCTCATCGACGTGGCATTGATGACGAGGCTCAACTTCATTCTCGTCTGCCACGAAAGGGGCCCGACGGAAGAGGAGATCAAGGCGGGCTTTACGTTCCGCACAGTGCTGGCGACAATGAAGCAAGCGGCAATGCTGACCGGCCGTCTTAGCAATGTCCTCTACCTGACAGCAAGCTGGAACGAGAAGAACGAGCGAGTCGGAAAGGTTTACACCCGGCCCATTACGGGTCAGAAGCTCAAGGGCTTTCCCGACACGTACGCGAAGAATCGCCTGGGCCTGCCGCGAGAAATGTCTGACGCTGACGCCCTGAAGGCCATTGCGGCTTCCCGCGTGGCGATCGGAGAGTAATGAATGGCACTTCAAGGGCGAGGGCGCCGCCGCTACAATCCATTCACCGATCCTGGACTATCGAGCGACGAGATAGACAAACTACTCCGCAAAGAGCTCGGCGCAAAGCGTATTCCAGACGACGACAACACACGCATTCAACGCTGGTCACCAACACTCGAAGAAATACGAGAGAGGCAAGAAGCAATGGGACTGTTCTCCAAGCTCGAAGGCAAGATCGACCTCGACGCCATTCCGGTCAACCCGTTCGAGTACCCGGACGGCGTCTATCCCGTCCGGTTCGACGGCGCCACCCTGCGGCCCATTACCGGCCAGAAGGAGGCTGAGGAAGCTCTCGACCTCAAGTACATCATTGTCGATGACGGCGAGAATGAGAACGCCAAGAAGTACGAGGGCAAGCCGATCATGGAAAGCAAGTGGATTCCGTCGGAATGGCTGGCCGACGAGAACCCGGCAAAGGCCGAGGAGAACCTGGGCTTTCTCGTCCAGCGTATCGCTCAGCTCGGCTTCGGCGAGGACGCCCGCAATGTCGATGTGGAGGACATCAATGCCCTCTGCGTGAACCGTTACTACCTCCTCAAGCTCAAGAAGGGTAAGGAGAAGGAGGACGGCGCTGGGGCTCGTTCATTCGTCCAGTGGGTGAAGGTCATCAAGAATGAGGACGAGGAAGACATCGACCTCGACAGCTGAGTAAAGCTCCCGGGAATGGGTTGTCCTAAGGCCCATTCCCGGGTTCGCCCTCATAGCCCAACGGCAGAGGCACCGGGCTTAAACCCCGGCTATGTGTGGGTTCGAATCCCACTGAGGGCACCACTCGAAGGAAAGGAGTTTCCTTGGCATAATGTTTCTTGCCATTGCACGTGCGCATCAAAGTCTCAACACTAATGGCAGGAAAAAGTGGAAGAAGAAACCTCGACGGAATTGGCAGTCAGGATTAATAAGGACCTGCTGCCATCGTGGAATGACCTCATCCTCAGCTATTCCTGGACGGGTCAGGCCGCTGCATTCTGGAAAGCAAAGGAACCGCCGTACGGTGAGGAACCAGACCAGGCGGCTCAAGCGCTCTACGATATGGCTATGCAGTGTCGTGACATGGGAATGTCGGACGATGAAATCTACGTAGTCATTCAGAAGATCGCCGAGAAATGGGAGATCATTCTTGACGACAGTGAGGAAGAGGACGACATTGTTGACCTCATTCGCATTGTGCGTAGCAAGAATCTCCCAATGGTCCTTGAGGATGAAGATGACCTCAGGGTTTATTCGTGGGGAGACATTCTCACGGGTGACTTTGACGTCGCCGAGATTGTCGAAGGGCTCATTGTCGAATGTGGAGTAACTTCCTTTGCCGGACCACCGGGAGTGGGAAAGACTCAATTCGTCAAACAGCTATGCATTGCTCTATGCCTGAACCGTAAAAAGTTCCTGAACTACAAGGTTCTGGCAAAGCGACCATTACGTATTCTCTTTCTCTCCCTTGAAATGTCGGGCGGAGAGATTAAGCACTTTCTTAAAACGATGCGCAAAGGCTTGACTCTCGAAGAAGAAGAAATCCTCAACGAGAACTTTTACTTTTTCCCACACACTGAACCGCTTTGCTTGAACGTTCCAGAAGACAAACTCAAATATCACAGATTGCTGGACCGCTTCAAACCCGATGGCATTATCATTGACTCTTGGTCGATGGCAATGGCCGGGGAAATGAATGCCGATGTTCCCACACGCGACGCGATGGCATTCGTGAATCAGCTGCGAAAGCGCTATAGCTGCTTCATTGGGATCATTACCCACACCAAGAAAGCTCAGGGTGATAACATTCCGAAGACCATGGATGGTATCTTCGGGAGCCGCTTCTACAGTTCGAATCTATCAAACGGAGTTGTCTTGTGGCCAGTCTCAGAAAAGAACCCGGATGAAATGGAGTTGCTCGATGTAAAGAGTAGGTTCTCGCGAAAGCGTGAGTCGGTCCGCATTACCAGGACTGCTCAGTTAAGCTTTGAACTCAGCGACGGTGGAACTCCGACAAAGAACATCTTCGCGAAAGCCCAGAAGCGCCAGGAATTGGTAACTGGGCAAAAGAAGGGACTCGCGGCATTACTTCAGCAGAACACCGGCTTTAAGCCTGCTGAAAAGCTGAAAGAGAATGCCCCTGAGTACTTCGACACGCCGATTGAAGACGACGACGGGGATAATCCCGTTCCAGGATTGAGGCTCTGAATGAAAGACAAGCCCTGGGAGAAAGTGCCACTGACTCCGACTCAGAAGCTCCATTACAGAGCTCTCATCGAGTATGGGATCAGAAAGCGAGAAACCCCGGAGGAGCCATTCTATTACATGGCATTCGATCCGGGGAAGGTGACAGGCTTCGCGACATTCACTCAGAATGGAATGCCTGTCGAGATGGGGCACATTCCTGACTGGAGCGAGGGAATGCTGAAGTTCTTCGGAATGCCTGTCTTCGTGGACAAGCCAGTAAAGGTCGTCATCTGCGAGGCATATCAGATTCGCGGTCGCGGGCAAACCGTCGATTCGAACGCCATTCGCACGCGAGCAGTCATTTCGCTCATCAAGAATTTCGCGGCGTCGCAGGGGGCGAGACTGATAATGCAGCAGTCTTCCATTCTGCCGGTCGCAGCGAAGTTCTCGGGAATGGAGATGCCGAGGGACCATTCCCTGTCGCACCAGATCAGCGCATTCAACCACGGATGGTATAGGCTGACGGAGGATAAGGTCGTAGTCCCTCGGATCGCGTGGCCTGAAGGCTAAGCCGCCTGCGGCCAATCTCGCATTAACTCCGGATGGAATACTCCGGCTTGGGACGCTAACTGAATGAGTCGAGGGCGAATGCGCTCGCTCATCGGATAGCGTTCCTTTTCGCTGAACCCACCCCAGACACCGGTCTCGCCATAGATAATGGCGTGCATCAGGCATTCCTGACGTACGGGGCATCGCAACTGGCATACCCTCTTGGCCTCTTTGACGTCGTAGTCGTCTTTCGGCCGACAATACAGGTTTGGATCTTCGGCGCCAAGACAGGCGGCGTCCTTAGTCCAATCGAAGTAGTCCCGCATGCAGAGATTATTCCTGACCTGCGACGTAGGTCACAAGGACTGCACTACCCGAACTGTAGTTCTGTACGGTATCATCCCTTTTAGGCATCCGGTAAACCGGACACGAAAGGGAATGGGCATGTCAGGGGCACGTCAAGGGGTTCACAGGGTCAAGGCGAGGTCATTCGCTTGCACTAAAGTCAAGCATTCTGACCTTTCTGCGGCACGCCAGCAAATCGAAGAACTGAAGAACAAGAATGTCCGAGGCTCGGCGCGCTTGAAAGTCATTCGCTGCACGCAATGCTCCAAGAAGGCAAAGCGCGACGTATTCCACGTCGGTCACAATAATGGAAAGAAAGGGGTGCAGAGATGATGGAAATGGCAGAGCCTGAAGAGGTAATGGAAGCTTTCGGGCCGACGTGGGAGGGAATTGCCGACACCTTCAAGGAGGTAATCGGCGGAGTGAATGACGCGCTCACGAACGGGAAAGCCTCCCATGAGGAGCTCATTCGGTGGCTCACATTCCTGGTGACTGGTGCCAACAGGATCGCCGCTGACTTAATCGACGAAGGGAGTAGGATGGAACCACGGCAGAACTTTCGGCCCGCGCTCATTCTGGCGCAAGAAAGCGCCCTGTACGAAATGAACATTCTGGAGTGGCGTAAGTAACTCTCCAGCGCACAAAAAAGCCCCGCCGGGTTCATTCCGGCGGGGCTTTTGTTCTCTTCAATTTCAAAACGGGAAAGCTTGTGGCGCGAGAGAGCAAACCAGCACAGCCGATAGACCTATCCATCTCACAGGATCTATACGATTCCTGTAAGACGGCGCTCGATCAGATAGTAGAGCTGGCGGAGGAAAGACCGCTCGCCGCAGTTAAACTGAGCTTAAAGCTCCAGCTCGCATTACGTCAGATCGAACGTAATGCCGCTCTCAAAGCCAACGACAATGGCAATGGTGTCTCCTGGAAAAGAATAGGGGAGGCTCTCGGCTTTGGCCATACGTGGGCATGGGAAAGATACAAGACACAGCCCAACCGCATTCTGACGCGGTTAGCGAAAGAGGCCAAATCCGAAATGGAAAATCAGCCAAACGGCAATAAGGCTGAATGATCCGAAGAACAATAGATGGCCGGCCGACCATTCGTGAAGTGGTTGGCCGGTTCTGAAGCGCTCCAGACGCCACACTGCCGCGCTTAGAGTTCTTTCCGGATGGCCAGTAGCAAGCTGGTATATTTCCATTGCGAGAAAGCTACCGATGGAGAGAATGAACCAGCCGAACCAGAATTTATCAATGAGTCGCAAAGGGAGCTCCGAATGCCGAGAACCAAGAGGACTGATGTCGCCGCTCCGAAGAAGGATGAGAACCGTCCCTTGATGGGACTGCTCGCATTGGCGGCACAGGGGGACATCATAAAGACGGTGGAAAGGGAAAGCGCCAGACTCAAGGTCACCTATCGGAATGGTATCATCGAGATATTCCATTTCAAGACGCCAGCGCTGGCTGTTCTCGTCGTAATGACGCTGATGGACCTGAACACCTGTATAGCCCAGGCAAGGGTTATTCGGGTCGAGAAGGAACAACCGGCACGGCGTCCCGAATAATACCCGCGTGCTCAGCTGCTTCTTTCGCGGCTTCGCTCGACTCACTGGCGGAAAGCGCACCGTAGTTCGTAGCGAAGTTCGCGAAAAGAGAAATGGCGACGAGATAGTAAACAGAATAGCTTTGCCAGACGCTCTTTGCGCTGAAGAAAATAGTCGTCGCCACAATGAAGTTCACTACCCAAAAGTAGGTAAAGAACTTATTGAAAACGATCTGGAATGCCGGGTCGTTCTCGAACCTATCCTGGAGGTTCTTTAACCTAAGCTTCAAAGGAGACTCCGAATGACGACGATGTGTCGGTGCCATCACAAGTCGTATTGGCACATAAAGCGAAAGAAGTGCAAGTACTGTCCGTGCAAGAAGTTCAAGGAGCGGTAATGAAGTTCATCGACGGCAACAAGATCCGACGCATTCGTGACGGCATTGCCGGGGAGGTGACGGGTCACTGGAATCACCCCTATGAGGGGACGCTCTACATGATTCGTTTTGCCGACCCAGGGCTCGACGACGACTTCGAAAAGGAAGACGCAATCGAGCTCATCTATCCCTACACCGCCGAGGAGGGAATAGACGAACTCATCTGCGCGAATGATGAGTGCGAGCACAGGCAAACGGAACACCAGAACGATGATGGAATGGGGTGCATGGGAATCAGTGACTATGACCCCCAGACGAATGGGGCTCAACGTTGCCACTGCCCCTCATTCGATGAGGGGACTGCCGCCGAAGTCTACATCTTCCCGAATGGGAATGTCGTGGTCACGAATACCAACGGTCAGCAAATGCCAAGCGTTCAGGGAAGCTGGATCAATTACGACTACCTGCAAAGGCTGGCCGTTATCGCAGTAAAGGATGAGCCTCTGGTCACTGGAATGAGATTCCTGGACCATCGAGCATTCACTTCACTCAATGCGTACTTCAAGCACGAAAAAGAAAGGCAGGGGAAGAATGAGCCAGACAAAAAGGCCTGAACGCGTCCTGTGCGAAAACCCGGCGTGTCGCCACATGTCCTATTACCACAGAGGTGGTGATGGCATCTGCACTTTCGATGGCTGCTATTGTGGTCATTACCAGACTGATACGCCAGATGAGATGGCTATCGCTTGTGCGAACTGCCCGCACATCAAGGGTCGGCATTACCGTGGCGGGAAGCCGTATTGCATTCCCGCCAGTGGTGAATGCGAATGCTCTGGGTTCGCTACCAGGGTCGAACGATTCCCGTCATATTCACGATCGGTTCAATCCGAACCACTGCCCCAGTATGCGGAGCGTCAAGCATCAGGCCATTCCCAATGTACAGGCCAACATGCCCGTACTGTTGGAGACCTGCTGGTTCGTACGGGGAATACATTAGAATTAGATCACCCGGGAGAGCTTGAGAAAGGCTTGGAACGACTTTCCCAGCCTTTGCTTGCTCTGTTGAGGTGCGAGGCAGCTGAATGCCAAGCCGCTCGTAGACTTGTTGCACTAAACCTGAGCAGTCTACTCCGGACGTTAGGCTATTCCCTCCGTACACATACGGAACCCCAAGACTCATCTTCGCAATAGCAATAGCCCGAGCGCCAATGTTCGCATTCGGGTCAGCGCCCGTCGGGATTAACTGGCCGAGCAGGCCAATGTTAAATCCCGACGAGGCGCTGCTTTGCGTTTGGGACTGAATGTTCTGGATGACGCCTTGCAGCCAGCTGTCATTGCTCGAAGAGTTCTTCTGAAACTGGTTAGCTAGATTCTGGAACTCAGTATTCCAGTAGCTTTGCTCGTCAGTCGTAGCAGCCGTTGTAGCGTCAACGCCTCGCTGATTAATAGCAGCTATTCGGTTATTGAAGTCCGTGAGACGGGCTGCGTTTGGGTCTGTTGCATTGCTTGCAGGGTTTTGCTGAAGCGTTCCCCCAACGCTATATGGTTGGAGAGCAGACGCAAGTTGAGCCGAATTAGAAAGCTGTTGGCTGTTATAATCGGACTGACTTTGCGCCACCTCGTTTTGCGCTTGCTGTCCTGGATCGCTTGCGCTTTGGCCAGTGCTTCCGCCAAACGGGTTATATCCGCCATAGTTATTCCCTGGTGTAGTCGTTGGCTTTCCATTGTAAGCGGCCAACAATGCCGCTGCTGGCCCGGCCATTCTTAGCTCACAACGTGAAAACGGTGAGCGGCGCCCAGCTTAGAAAGCGTCGTCATTCCAGGAATACCGTCAGCGTCGTGGCCACGGTATCCACACTTTCCCTGCCAGCCTGCATAGGCAGTCTTTGTCGGGGCATCCCAACGACCAACAGCAAAGGCATTCGGCTTGAGAAAGCCCTCGTCCTTCAATGCGCCCTGGACAATTTCGACCTGACCGGAATTCGTTGTCTGTCCGGCGGGACGGGTCGGGTCTTCACGCGCGCACATATCCACGATCCACAGGTGCACTGTCGGTTCGGGAGAGGGCATGTTCGGTGTCCAGTTGAAACGCCACTGTCCGAAGTCGCCACTACCTGTTGCGTCTCTGTCGAATGCATTGTTGATG
>Ga0207671_10000626_pt1 | contig 46466 bp, 33 predicted proteins | sample KBSC24metaG_FD_184352 | JGI IMG/M metagenome (GOLD analysis project Ga0207671, IMG submission 184352) | Corn rhizosphere microbial communities from Kellogg Biological Station, Michigan, USA - KBS C2-4 metaG (SPAdes) (version 2) | ecosystem: Host-associated > Plants > Roots > Rhizosphere > Soil...
CATCTGAACGCATTCCTGCACGCTCCCGGCCACCACGAAGCCGCCTGGCGCCACCCCGACAGCGGCGGTCACCGGGCCCTGGACGTCGACTACCACATCGACCTCGCCCGCACCGCCGAGCGCGGCCTGTTCGACGCGGTCTTCCTCGCCGACAGCCTCGCCGTCCGCGCCCGCCCCGACGCCGCCGTCGCCGCCGGCCTGGAGCCGCTGACCCTGCTCACCGCCCTGGCCACGGCCACCGAGCACATCGGCCTGATCGCCACCGCCTCGACGACCTTCTACGAGCCCTACATCCTGGCCCGCACCCTGGCCTCGCTGGACCACATCTCGCACGGCCGCGCCGGCTGGAACATCGCCACCGGAGGCGGCCTGGCCGAGGCCGCCAACTTCAACCTCGACGAGCCGATCGAGCACGCGGTCCGCTACGAGCGCGCCGCGGAGTTCCTGGACGTCGCCACGCAGCTGTGGGACAGCTGGGCCGACGACGCCGTGGTCCACGACCGCCGCAGCGGCCGCTACGCCGACCCGGAGCGCATCCGCGAGGTCGAGCACACCGGGCTGTTCTTCAAGGTGCGAGGGCCGCTGAACGTCCAGCGCACGCCGCAGGGCTGGCCGCTGCTGGTCCACAGCGCATCCTCCGCCGACGGCCAGGAGTTCGCCGCCCGGTACGCCGAAGTCGTGCTCACCGCCCAGCAGAACCTCGGCGACGCCGCGGCGTTCGCGCACGAGGTGAAGGCGCGCGCCGCGGCATACGGCCGGGAGGCCGACGTCCCGGTCATCATGCCGGGCATCGCGCCGGTCATCGGGTCCACGGAGGCCGAGGCCCGGCGCCTGGCCCGGGAGCTGACCGAGCTGCAGGTGACCGAGCCCGGAGTGAGCCAGCTGTCCGATCTGCTCGACGTGGACGTATCAGGGCTCGACCCCAACCGCCCGATCCCCGCGGGGCTGCTGCCGCGCGAGGAGAAGCTCACCGACCACGGGTTCACGCGCTCCTGGGCGACGATTCAGATCACCGACCTGGCGATCCGCGAGCGGCTGACCGTCGGCCAGATCGTCGCGCGCCTCGGCGGCGGACGCGGCCACCGCACGGTCGCCGGCACGCCGGAGCAGATCGCCGACTCGATGCAGGAGTGGTCGCAGGCCGGGGCCGCCGACGGCTTCACCATCGCGCCGCCGATCCTGCCGGGCGGACTGACGACGTTCGTCGACCAGGTCGTGCCGGTGCTCCAGCGACGCGGGCTGTTCCGGACCGAGTACGACCTCGGCACGCTGCGGGACAGGTTCGGCGTCGAACGCCCGGAGGACCACTTCCCGGAGCCGGTCCCGACGCCCGTGCGGCGCAGTACCTCGCGGCCGCCGTTGGCGAGGGTCTAGAAAGCTCCGCGTCCTGAACACTGCCGGCAGGACGCGGCCCCGCCGGGGTGGCCGAGCTGTGGGAGGATCGGCTGCCCCGGCCTTTGCTTCAGGCATGCGGGCCTTTTGCTTCAGGCATGCGGTGCATCAGGCATGCGGTTCGACCAGCCCATAGCTCAGCGCGCACGCCGCCGCCTGCAGCCGCGAGTTCACGCCCAGCTTGCTCAGCACCGCCTGCGTATGGCTGCGCACGGTCGTCACCGAGATCCCCATCGCGGCGGCCATGCCACCGGTCGAGGCGCCCCGAACGAGCTGATGCAGCACCTCCAGGTCCCGGGGCGTCAATGAGCCGGTGAGCTCGGGCGTCACAGCCCCCTGTTTCGGCCGCCGCGTCGTCACCGCATGACGGACGAGCACCGGATCGTAGTAGCCGGTGCCGGTGTGCAGGCGGTCCATCGCCGTGACGATCTCGTCCAGTCCGCGCCGTTTCGAGATGAGTCCGTCGACACCGGCGGTGATCAGCGCGTGCAACGGCCCGGCCTTCTCCTCGCTGGTCAGCGCGAGAAGCTTCGAGCAGTGCAGGTTCGCGGCGTCCGCCAGCGCCGGCAGATCGGACGCGGGCACACCGAAGTCGACGACGCAGATGTCTGCGGTACTCGTCGCCGTGTCAGGCAGGGCGCGCGGGTCGAAGCTGATGCCGACGACGTCATGGCCGCGCTGGGTCAACACCGACGCGAACGCCTCGGCGAACAGCCGGTACGCGTCGCAGAGCATGACTCTCACTCCACCTCAACGAGGTCCCGAAGCGGCCGGTCACTCGATGACACTAAAAGGTGAAGATCTCACACGGCAAGACAAGAGCGGCGCCCGGCGGGAAGAGTCCCGCCGGGCGCCGCTCCGAGTGTGGCAGAGCCCTACAGCGGCAGCTTGCGGAAGATCGGGCGCGGGACGTGGCGCAGGCCGGACATCACGTAGCGGAACGCTCCCGGTGCCCACACCGTGTGCGAGCCGCGGCGCAGGCCGGCGATGATCGCGTCGGCGACCGCGTCCGCGGTGGTGGACAGCGGGACCTTCTCCTTGCCCTCGGTCATCTTCGTGTCGACGAAGCCGGGCCGCACCACCATCACGTGCACGCCGGTGCCGACCAGGCTGTCGCCGAGGCCCTGGGCGAAGGCGTCGAGGCCGGCCTTGGACGAGCCGTAGATGAAGTTCGAGCGGCGGGCGCGCTCGCCGGCGACCGAGGACAGCACCACGAGGGCGCCGTGGCCCTGCTTCTTCAGTGCCTGGGCGACGACGATGCCGCTGGAGACCGCTCCGGTGTAGTTCACGTGCGCGACGGCCGCGGCGCGGACCGGGTCCTTCTCGTCCTCGGCCTGGTCGCCGAGGACGCCGAAGGCCATCAGGACCACGTCGATGTCGCCGGTGGCGAAGACCTGGGACAGCACCTTGTCGTGGTCGTCGGTGGCGGCGGCGTCGAAGGCGACGACGTCGACGGTGGCGCCGAGCTTGCGCAGCTCGGCGGCGTTGTCCTCCAGGCGCTGGGAGGGGCGGCCGGCCAGGAAGATCTTCTCGGTGCGCGCGGCGGCCATCTTGCGGGCCGTGGCCATGGCGATGTCCGAGGAGCCGCCGAGTACCAGCAGTGACTGGGCTGCGCCCAGGGAGTCCTTCATATCCGTTGTTCCTATCCGTTGTGGCTGCGGAGGCCCTCAAGGAGAAACTACCGCGAGCTCTGGAGAATCCCCCTATAGGGAGGGAAACGCTCTATGGAGCCCTGCGTAGCGTCGCTATACGGGGACCTCTACAGGTGCAGGCGGCGGGCCTGGTCCGACATGAACACCTGGTGCGGGTCGATCTCGGCCCGGAGCTTGCGGAACGCCTCCAGGCGCGGGTACATCTCCCCCATCAGCTCCGGCCGCATCCGCGAGTCCTTGGCCAGGTACAGGCGGCCGCCGGCGTCCAGGACCTTGTCGTCCAGGTCGTCCAGCAGCTGCGCCAGGCCCGGGGTGTTGGTCGGGAAGTCCAGGGCCAGGGTCCAGCCCTTGGTCGGGAACGACAGGTAGCCGGGGCTGCCCTCGCCGAAGCGCTTGAGCACGGTCAGGGCCGCCGGGGCGCCGTGGGCGGAGATCTGCTCGACGATCTGGCGCAGGGTGTTCTCCGCGCCGAAGGGAACCACGAACTGCCACTGCAGGAAGCCCGCGGGACCGTAGACGCGGTTCCACTCCATGATCCCGTCCAGCGGGTGGAAGAACGCGCCGACGCCCTGGATCACGCCTTCCTTGCGGACCGGCGCCTTGCGGAACCACATCTCGTTGAAGGCGCGTCCGGTCATCTTGTTCAGCAGGCCGCTGACCGGGACCGGCGGGACCTTGCCCAGGGACAGCGGGGCGAACTTGCGCGGCTCCCTGCGGACCTTGGCCGGAAGCTCGTCGAGCTTGGCGAAGTCGCCGCAGGTCAGGACCGAGCGGCCGAGGTTGCGGCCGGTGGACAGGCAGTCGATCCAGGCCACGGTGTAGGGGTACTTCTCGTCCGTGGCGGCGAGCTCGGCCAGGACGCCGTCCAGGTCCGGGGCGCGCCAGATGTCGGCCTTGATGCGGGCCGTCTCGACCTTCTTGAAGGCGATGGTGGCCTGGGTGACGATCCCGGTCAGGCCCATGCCGCCGGCCGTGGCCCAGAACAGCTCGGGCTCGGTGGCCGGGGTCAGGGTGCGCAGCTGCCCGTCGGCGGTGAGCAGGTCCATCGACAGCACGTGCTGGCTGAACGTGCCGGCGCTGTGGTGGTTCTTGCCGTGGATGTCCGCGCCGATCGCCCCGCCGACGGTGACGTAGCGGGTGCCGGGGGTGACCGGGACGAACCAGCCCAGCGGCAGCATGGTGTTCATCAGCTGGTGCAGGCTGACGCCGGCCTGGGCGGTGACGATCCCGCGCTCGATGTCGATGTTCAGGATCTTGTCGAGCGAGGTGGTGCGAACCACCCGGCCGCCGCCGTTCTGGGCCGGGTCGCCGTAGGAGCGGCCCAGGCCGCGGGCGATGACGCCGCGCGGGCCCGCGCCGGCGACGAGCTCGGCGAGCTGGTCGATCGCCGTGGGGTCGGCGACGTCGGCGACCGAGGGGCTGGTCATGCCCCAGCCGTAGAGGCGCTCGGGGTGGACCCCGGCGCCGGGTGAACTCTGCTGTGGCACGGCCACGTCTCTCACGTCCCTATTCATTTCGACTTCAGTACCGCTGTGCGGGCCCGCGGGCTGGCTGGCCCGGGGGCCCGGGGGCCCGCCGGGTTCAGCCGCGCGCGCCGACCAGGATCACGCCGGTGGCGAACACCACGAGCCACACGGCCCCGATACCCATGATGACGCGGTCCTTCAGGACGACGTCCTCGGGCTCCCCGGCGCGGCCGGTGTCGATGAACATCGAGTAGCGCAGGAAGATGAAGACCCAGGGGATGACCGAGATCTCCAGCCACGGCTTGGCGGACTTGTGCGCGACCATGCCGTTGGCCGCGGTGGCGAGCTGGAAGGCCCACAGCGAGTAGGTGATCATGGTGACCGTGGCCGCGGCCTGCCACACGAACCGCAAGTAGGTCTGCGAGTACTCCTGCAGCGACTTGCGGGAGGAGGCGGCGTCCTCCCCCATGAGCACCATCTCGGAGTAGCGCTTGCCGGCGACCATGAACAGCGAGCCGAACCCGGTGGTCAGCAGGAACCACTGGGACAGCTCCAGGTTCGCCGCCACGCCGCCGACGATGGCGCGCAGCAGGAAGCCGGAGGCGACCATGGCCAGGTCCAGGACCGGCACGTGCTTGAACCACATGGAGTACACGATGTGCAGCGCCATGTAGACCGCGACGACCAGGACCGTGGTCCAGTTCGCTATGGCCGCCACGCCCAGGCCCACCAGGCCGCTGATCGTCCCGGCGACCACGGCCGTCGGGATCGGCACCCAGCCGGCGGCGATGGGCCGGAAGCGCTTCTTGGGGTGGCGGCGGTCGGACTCGACGTCCATCACGTCGTTGATGAAGTAGATGCACGAGGCGGCGAAGCAGAACGCGACGAACGCGATCGCGGAGGTCCGCAGCACGTCGGCGTGGCCCAGTTTGGCCGCCGACAGCGGGGCGGCCAGGACCAGCACGTTCTTGACCCACTGCCGCGGCCGCGCCGCGAGCACCAGGGCGACCGGCAATGAAGGACGCTTGCGCAGGTCAGCCGGGGCATCGGTGGCAGTGGCGCCATCCGCCGCGGGCTGGGGCTCGGACACCTGCGGCTCAGCAGACTGCGTGGGAAGGGATGTCACCGGGCAAACCTATCGGATGGTTGAATCGCGGAGTGTAAGCAGTTCGGACCAGACTCGATCCGTTTCCTGATCGAGGTCTTCGAGCGACCCGTTGTTTGCGATGACGTAATCAGCCGCCGCGAGACGGTCCTGCCGCGACGCCTGCGCAGCCATCCGCGCGGCGGCGTCCTCTCGGGACATGCCGCGGTTGGCGAGCAGTCGCGCATATCGGACTTCCTCATCGGCGTCGACCACGATCACGGCCGCATACCCGCGGTCCGCCCCACCCTCGACCAATAGCGGAATATCGTAGACGACGATGCCCCCTTGCGGGGCGGCATCAGCCCATTCGGCCATCAGCGCGCCGACCCTGGGATGCACGATGGCGTTGAGCGCGGCCAGCCGCTCGGGGTCGGCGAAGACGACGGCGCCCAGCTTGGCGCGGTCGAGTGCGCCGTCGGGACCGACCACCTCGGAACCGAACTCCTTGACGACCGCGTCATAGCCGTCGGTGCCGGGTTCGACGACCCGGCGCGCGGCCAGGTCCGCGTCGACCACGGTGGCGCCGTGGGCCTTGAGCCTTTTGAGGACTTCGCTCTTGCCCGAGCCGATGCCGCCGGTGAGGCCGACGCTGAGCGTGGTCGGCTGGTCCTTGTGCATGGGGGCTCCGTTCAGCTGGGGTTCGCGGTCGCCGTCAGCAGAAGGCTAACGTGGCGCTGCACGCTTTGAGGTACCGGCTTCGTGCCCCCATCAAGAACGGAAACGAATGGACGAGCGGGGTACCGCGTTGGGAAACGCTAAGGGGCCGGCGCGCTGGAAAACCGTCACCGGTTCCGCCGCCTTCGCCGCCGCGGTTTTCGCCCTCGGCTACGGCTGCACCGGTGCCTCGGCCCCGGCCGTGGTGAGCGCCGGGCCTCCGGTGAAGGTCACCTCGCAGACCCCGGAGCAGCCGAACCCCTATGGGAAGCTTCCGCCGGACCGTACCGGGCCGTCCACCGCTCCGTGCGCGACCATGGCCCGGCCGGCCGGCTGGGTCAAGGAGGAGAACGCCAAACCGGGTGACTCCTCGTGGCGCTCCAGCTTCGATGCGGACACCGACATAGTCGCGGGATACCTGGACCACGTCAGCGCGGCCTGTGGGGACACCCTGGCGCTGCATCTGTCGGGTTATGTGTCCTCCGCCTCGGTCACCGCCTATCGGATGGGCTGGTACGGCGGCGCCGGTGCCCGCGCGGTGTGGACCTCGCCGCGTGTTCCGGTCACGGCGAGCCCGACGAAGAACTCGGGGGCGCCGACGTACACGGTGGAGGCTTCGTGGCCGGTCGCGGAGCGCATCCCGGTCACGCCGGCCTGGACGCCGGGGTACTACCTGCTCGTGGTGCGCGCCAAGCCGCATGATTCCGGGGACGCCATACCGCTGATCATCCGGGACGACAGTTCGGGGAACGGCGCGCCGGGTACCGGAAGTTCTCCGTTGCTGTTGCAGGCGTCCGTACTTACGTACCAGGCGTACAACAACTACGGGCGGTACAGCCTCTATTACGGCCCTAAGGATCAGTCCGCTAAGCGTTCGGACCGCTCGCGCGTAGCTTCGTTCGATCGTCCGTACAACGGCGACGGCTATCAGGCGCCCTTTCTATACGACATCCCATTGGCGCAGGAGGCCGAGAAGATCGGTCTGGACGTCGACTACACGACCGACATCGACGTGGACGAACGGCCTAGTCAGGTCGCCGCGCACAAGGCGCTGCTGATCGGCGGCCACTCCGAGTACTGGACGCGGCGTATGTACGACGCGGCGCTCTATGCACGGGGCAGGGGAACCAACATCGGTTTCTTCGGCGCCAACGAGATCTATTGGCACGCGCGTTTGGAGGCGGCGCCGTCCGGTCCGGATCGGCGCATGGTCGTCTACGCGCGTTTGGAGGCCGCGCCTTCCGGTCCGGATCGGCGCATGGTCGTCTATCGCTATGCCAATGAGGATCCGTTGGCGAAGTCCGATCCTTCGCAGGCGACGGTGCTCTGGGATTCCCCCCAGTTGCAGATGCCGGAAGCGTCCATCGTGGGTCCGGCTTATGGGGAGCTCGGTGCGGACGGTGGTGCGTTCCGGGTGCTTCAGCCGGACTCGTGGATCTTCGCCGGGACCGGGGCCGTCAAGGACCAGGTGCTGAAGAACTCTCTGGGCGGCGAGTACGACACGGTGAAGAACCTCGCCGCGACGCCTCCGGACATAGACGTCGTCGCGGCGGTGCCGATCGTGTTCAGCGGACAGTCGACCATGGCGACGATGTCGTACTACACCGATCCGTCCGGGGCGGGGGTGTTCGCCGGCGGGATGACGTACTGGGACTGCCAGATGGCCGGGATGTGCGGGGACCGGCCGGTGAATCCCGGGACGTCGAAGCTGCTGGCGGCGATGACGGACAACGTGCTGCGGGTCTATGCGCAGGGCCCGGCGGGGAAGCGGTACCCGTCGGTGCATCGGCCGGCGCCGACCGCGCAGGCGTTGATCTCCACGGCGGCTTCGCAGAGCGACGTCGGGATCGGGCCGCCCAAGCGGACCGAGGGGTAGGGCTCGGGAGAGGGCTCGACGCGACGCCGAAAATGCTTCGCGTGCCTTCGGAGCCGGCGCCGGGTCGCTGGTCCAAGATGGCTCCAGCCCAGCGCACGGCGGGCGCGGAGAACGGAGCCAGGTGTGCTGAGGGACGTGTGGCGGCTCGTGCGATTCGGGCTGGCCGCGGCGGCCGTCGTCGTGTGTGCCGCGGACCTGCCGGGGCAGACCGCTGTGCCTGGAGGCTTGGGGTCCTACACCGGCTCTGGCTATAGCTACAGCTATGGCTCTGGTGATCAGATCGCGTTGTCCGCAGCCGACGGTAAGGCTGGTTGTCCCTTAGGGCTCGCCCGCGGGTGGTTGCGTAAAGAGAACGCCCTGGCGGGGACGACAGGGTGGGAAGACGCTAAGCGAACGCGCGCCGGGAGCGTTAACGGTTACCTCAACCGGGACAGCGCGCAGTGCGGGGACACGGTGACGGCGTATCTCAGTTCGCTGGCGCCGCTGTCGAGAGCTTCGCTGTCGGCGTACCGCATGGGGTACTACGGCGGGGCGGGTGGTCGGCTGATCTGGCAGGTCACAGGCATCACGCTGGAGCCGCAGCCGGAGGCCGCGGTCTCGGGCGGGAACCTGCTGACGGTGGCGCAGTGGCAGCCCACGCTGACCTTCCGGATCACCGGGCGGTGGACGCCTGGGTACTACCTGCTGGTGGTGCGGGCGCCGAGGCAGACTGCGTCGTCGATTCCGTTGGTGGTGCGTGCCGACGAGGATCGTGCGCCTTTAGGGTTCCAGGCCAGTGTGCTGACGTATCAGGCGTACAACACCTTCGGCGGGCACTCGGCCTATGCGAACTCGCCGCGGAAGGCGGCAGCGAGCACCGAGGTGAGTTTCGATCGGCCGTACGAGGACGGCGGGTACTACTCGCCGTACCAGTACGAACTGCCGTTGGTGCGGGAGATCGAGAAGCTCGGCATCGACACGGATTACTTCACGGACATCGACACAGATCACGACCCGGCGCAGCTGTGGTGGCACAAAGGGATCGTCACCGGCGGGCACTCGGAGTACTGGACGAAACGGATGTACGACGGGGCTGTCGCGGCGCGGCAGGCGGGGGTGAACATCGCCTTCTTCGGAGCGAACGCGGTGTACACGGCTGCCCGCCTCGCCGGTTCCCCGCTGGGACCGGACCGGCGGGTGGTGATCCGCCGGATGGTGGCCGGCGACGCGCTGGCCGCGCGCGAACCCTCGCTGGCGACCGTGAACTGGGCCGCGCCGCCGCTGAACCGGCCCGAGGCGGCGCTGACCGGCGAGGGCTACGGATACCTGGGCGCGAGCGGGTCGCTGCGGGTGCTGCACCCGGCGTCCTGGCTGTTCGCCGGGACCGGGGTTACTGCCGGCCAGGTGCTGCGGAACACGGTCGGCGGGGAGTACGACCAGGTGGACGTGAACCAGCCGACGACGCCGGCGGACGTGGACGTGCTGGCGGCCATACCGATCAGGTTCGTGAACGGCCGGGCCGGCATGGCCACGACGACGTACTACGTGGCGGCCTCGCGTGCGGGCGTCTTCGACGCGGGGACGACGTACTGGCCGTGCGTGATCAGCGCCGACTGCCTGCACCTCGCCCCGGCCCCGCCGGCAGCGCGCACCGTGGTCACGCGGGTGACGGACAACGTGCTGCTGGCGTTCGCCGCCGGACCCGCCGGGCTGGAGCATGCCTCGACGCCGAACTGGCCGCCCACGGCGGAGGGGCTGGTGGGGTCGGCTCGGGCGTTGGGCGATGTGGCGGTGCGGGCTTACTGAGGATGGCCACGCGATCCGCGATCCGCGATCCTGTAGCCGCCAGCCCTCCAGCCCTCCAAACGCCAACCGCCAACCGCCAACGACACGCTTAACTCAACCGAACTGCGTCACCCGCGAGACCATTCAGTCGGCAGCCGGGGAGCTCGGCGGCGCGGAGCTGCCGCCCGCCGGAGCCGAGCCGCTCGGCGAGCTGGACGGGCCGGGGGCGCCCGGGGTGGCCGGCGTCGAGGCGCCCGCGCTCGGGGTCGCGCCGCCGCTCGTCGGCGTGGTGGCCGGCAGGTTCGCGGTGGTGTGCTTGTACAGGGCCTGCGCGATCTTCAGGGTGAACGCCTTCGCGTCGTCGCCCTTGACCAGCGCCTCCTGGGTGGTGATCAGGTAGGTGCGGTTGCCGTCGTACATGACCAGGATCGCGTCCTTGCCGGCTTCGGTCACGTAGGTCGCGGGGTGGCCGCCGACGGAGATCTGCGCGTACTGGTCGCCCTGCCCGGCCAGGGTGCCGACGGTGGCGGCGCCGTGGCTCTGGGCGGTGGCGGCGTCGGCGTAGGCGGCCAGCTGGATCTCGACCTGGTTGCTGGTGATCTTGCCGCTGTTGTCCTGGACGACGCCGTACTGGCACACGACCCGGCCCAGCTGCTTGGCGGCGGTCGGGGCGAAGGGCTGGAAGTAGTCGCCGCCGTTGAGGGGGTTGCCCAGGGCCAGCTGCATGTCGGCGTCGGTGACCAGGCCGGCGCAGTTCTTCGGGAGCTGGGCCGCGGTCATCATGGGGCCGGCCGCGGGGTCGAAGCTGGGCTGCGGGCTCGGCGAGCTGGACGTCTGGGCGCCGGGAGAGGACCCGGCCGCGGTGTTCGACGAGCTCTTCTTCGCCGAGCCGCTGCCGCCCCCGCCGCACGCGGCCAGCGCCAGGGCCGCCGAGCAGGCGACGCCGAGCACGGCTATGCGCGTCAGGGTCCGGCGGGCCGGCGTGGGCGCCGGTGCCGGGGCTTGGGCCGGGGTCGTAAGGGTCCGCATGGTTGGCAACCTATCGAATCGGCGTGTCGGGCGAGAAGCTTTCGGATCAGCGGCGCAGCCTCCGAGCGGCCTCAGAGCAGCGTCAGACCGGCCTCATCCGGAGGTCACCGACGGCGACATCCCGTTGGCGGCGAGCAGCCGCGGTGTCCCGCTTCCGTCGGCGGGGACGGCGTACAGGTCGCTGCCCGGGTCGTCGTCGTGCGGGACCGCGTACATGACCGTACCGTTGTCCAGCCACGCCGCCTGGTCGTCGACGCTGCGGGTCTCGGCCAGCGGCGTCTCCTGCAGGGTGGCCAGGTTCAGCACGGTGAAACGCCAAGGATGCCGGATGTCGTCGGAGACCCGCTTCTTGAACACCAGGCGCGTGCCGTCGGGAGAAAGCGATGGGCACTCCACGTTCTGGCGCAGAGCGTGCAGCGAGTGCGCTTTGAAGTCGCCCTTCATCAGCCATGTCTTGCCGCTGCTGCCCATCGTCGCGTAGAAGGTGTCGTCGTCGGCGGCGAAGGTGACGCCCCAGAAGTTGACGTCGACGGCCTTGTAGAGCTTCCCGTCCACGAACGCGTCGAAGCTCTCCAACGAGTCGACGTACTCCCCCGTCTTCAGATCCAGGATCGACGTACGGGTCGACGCACCGGGCTGCGTATAGGAGTCCCCGGTGACGAAGGTCGTCCAGGACGCCACCCGTCCGTCCGCAGACAGCCGCGCACGGTTGGGCGTACCGGTGATCGCCAGTTTCTTAGTCTGCTTAAGGGAACTGTCGTAGATCTCCGCATAGGGCTGGCTGATCAGGTTGCCCTCGGACTGCAAACACAGCAGTACGCCGGAAGCCGTATAGGACCGCTCGCACGGGACGTTGGAGACCACGGGCACCGCGTTTGCCGCCGCCTTGGAGCCGACCTCCACGACCTTGCCGAAGTCCGGGCCCTGCACCGTCGAGCGGTAGGTCAACTCCCCCGCGGCGACCGTGAATCCGCCGCTTATCCCGGCGCGCTTGGTGGAACGCCCCAGGAAAGCCGTGAGACCGGCCACCACGGCGATGATCGCCAGCACCGCGATCGACAAGATCAGGATCTTGGCGCGATCGCCGCGCGGCACCCCCTCGGCCGCGGCCTCAGTCATGGAAATGCTCCTTCCAGGGCGACACCAGCAGCGTCGAGACGGTGATCGCGACAGCCATGGCACCGGCGAACCAGACCATGACGGACTTGGGATCGGAGTGCGACCAAGCGTCCCCGAACGCCACGGACGAGGCGAATCCGGCCACCGCACCGATCGACTGCATCACCGCGAGTCCGGAAGTCCGCAGAGCCGACGGGATACGCGGTCCGCAATACGCCATGAGAACGCCGTCAGAGGCCGCGTAGGCGATGCCTGGCAACGCAAGTGCGGCGACAAGTAGAACGGCGTCAGGGACGCTCGCAGCCAGCAACGCGTAGGCGATGACCAACAGCAGATGCCCGCAGACGAACACCTTCCACCGCCCGACCCTGTCGGCCAGGCGACCCACGGGGATGGCCATGAAGACGAACATCCCCATGGTGCCGGTGGCCAGCAGTGCGTACTCGGACGCGCTGAGCGCCATCCGGTGCGCGAGCGTCAGATAGACGAAGGTGTCGCTGACCCAGGCGAGCCCCAGGAGCGCGACAGCGAGGCCGGTACGCATGAACCACGGCTGTCGCAGCAGTGCGAACGCCGCATGCAGCGACGCCTCGGAGCGGTCCCGCAGTTCCTCCTTGTGGTCCGTCACGTAGAGGCAGAACACCACCAGACCGACGGCGGCGACACAGAACGCGATGACGAACAGCGCGTTGAACGCCGAGCGCTCCGTCCCGAACTTCATCGTCCACAACAGCACGAGGGAGGCGATGAGCGGACCGACGGCGGCGCCGATGTTGTCGAGCATTCGGTGCACGCCGAACGAGCGCCCCTGGATCGTCGGCGGAGACGACAGGGAGATCAGCGCGTCCCGCGGGGCCGAGCGCATCCCCTTGCCGAAGCGGTCCGCGCTCAGCAGCCCGCTCAGCCCGCCGAAGGAGGGCCCGACGATCGGGAACCCCAGTTTGGTCACCGCGGACGCGCCGTAGCCGAGGCCGGCCAGGAGCTTGCGGCGCTGCCAGCGGTCGGACAGATAGGCCGCCGGGATGGCCAGCAGCGCGGGGATGCCGTTATAGAGGCCGTCCAGGAATCCGATCGCGGTCGGCGTCTCGTGGAGCACGTTCAGCAGGTAGTACCCGACCACCGCGACCAGCATCTCGGAGGAGACGTCCGTCAGCAGGCTCACCGTGCCGAGCATCTTGACGTTGAACGGGACCCGCTCGCGCGTACTCCTCGTTTCCTGGATGCGTTTGGCGGTCCTCGATCCCGTCAAATACACGTCGAAACAATAGCGAAAGGTCCCGTCCGCTTTGGGCGGACGGGACCTTTCAGCTAGGAACTGTTACGCGGCGAGCCTCAGCTCTGGCCGCCCGACAGCTTCTCGCGCAGCGCGGCCAGGGCCTCGTCGGAGGCCAGGGCACCGCCGGTGCTCTCCTCGGCGGCACCGGAGGAGTAGGACGAGGGCGCACCCTCGGCGTTCTCCTGGACACCGGCCTCGGCGTCGGCCTTGCGGGCCTCGGCGATCTGCTTCTGGTGCGACTCGTAGCGGGCGTGCGCCTCGGCGTACTGCCCCTCCCACACCTCACGCTGGCTGTCGTAGCCCTCGAGCCACTCGCCGGTCTCCGGGTCGAAGCCCTCGGGGTAGATGTAGTTGCCCTGGTCGTCGTAGGTGGCGGCCATGCCGTACAGCGCCGGGTCGAACTGGTCGGTCTCGATGTCGCCGGTCAGGCCCTCGTTGGCCTGCTTCAGCGACAGGGAGATGCGACGGCGGTCCAGGTCGATGTCGATGACCTTGACGAAGATCTCGTCGCCCACGTTGACGACCTGCTCCGGGACCTCCACGTGGCGCTCGGCCAGCTCGGAGATGTGGACCAGGCCCTCGATGCCCTCGTCCACCCGGACGAACGCGCCGAACGGCACCAGCTTGGTGACCTTGCCGGGCACGACCTGGCCGATGGCGTGGGTGCGGGCGAAGGTCTGCCACGGGTCCTCCATGGTCGCCTTCAGGGACAGCGAGACGCGCTCGCGGTCCATGTCGACGTCCAGGACCTCGACCGTGACCTCCTGGCCGACCTCGACGACCTCGGAGGGGTGGTCGATGTGCTTCCAGGACAGCTCCGAGACGTGCACCAGGCCGTCCACGCCGCCGAGGTCCACGAAGGCGCCGAAGTTCACGATCGACGACACGACGCCGGAGCGGACCTGGCCCTTCTGCAGGGTGGTGAGGAAGTTCTGGCGGACCTCGGACTGGGTCTGCTCCAGCCAGGCACGGCGGGACAGGACCACGTTGTTGCGGTTCTTGTCCAGCTCGATGATCTTGGCCTCGAGCTCCTTGCCCACGTACGGCTGCAGGTCGCGCACGCGGCGCATCTCGACCAGCGAGGCCGGCAGGAAGCCGCGGAGACCGATGTCCAGGATGAGGCCACCCTTGACGACCTCGATGACGGTACCGGTGACGATGCCGTCCTTCTCCTTGATCTCCTCGATCGTGCCCCAGGCGCGCTCGTACTGGGCGCGCTTCTTGGACAGGATCAGGCGGCCTTCCTTGTCCTCCTTCTGGAGGACCAGGGCCTCGATGTGGTCGCCCACGGCGACGACCTCGTTGGGGTCGACGTCGTGCTTGATCGAGAGCTCCCGTGAAGGGATCACACCCTCGGTCTTGTAACCGATGTCGAGCAGGACTTCATCCCGGTCGACCTTGACGATGACACCTTCGACGATGTCGCCGTCGTTGAAGTACTTGATGGTCTGGTCGATCGCGGCGAGGAATTCCTCCGCCGAACCGATGTCGTTGATGGCGACCTGAGGCGTTCGGGCGGTCTCGGTGCTGCTCGTCATGGGGAAGGGGGCTCCGGATACGGACACATTGTGGGCGACGGCTTCCGCCGGGCGGGGAGGCCGGCGCTGGGAGAAGTCCGTCACCAGTCAAGAGCCGAACGGTCGACGAGGATCGGGTATCCAGCGAAGAAGATTCAGAACCTGCCCGCAGCGCATCGCCCAGAATACGGGTCGTACGCACGCGTGGTCAATCCGATACCCGCCTCCACCGGGGATGCCGACGCGGCCCGGCGGGGCCCGTGCGCACGGCACCGCACAGAGCGCGGCACCCCCGCTACAGTCTCAACCTGCGTGATCGTCTTGCGACCCGCTGGTGAAAGGATGCCCGCACTGTGACCGATGGGACGGAAGAGTCGCCGGAATTCTCCGGTGACCCCGGAATCGAAGATAACGATACGGTCCGCGTGGCCCGCCGTCACCTGTCAGATTCCGCCACGATCCGGGCGAACCGGGGCTGGTGGGACGCCAATGCGGACGATTACCAGGCAGAACACGGTGCGTTCCTGGGCGATGACCGCTTCATCTGGTGCCCGGAGGGGCTGGACGAGGCCGACGCGCGGCTGCTGGGAGCGGACCTGGCGGGCCGGCGGGTGCTGGAGGTCGGGGCCGGGGCGGCGCAGTGCTCGCGGTGGCTGGCGGGGCAGGGGGCTCACGCGGTGGCCTCCGATCTTTCGTTCGGGCAGTTGGCGCATGCGCTGCGGATCGATGCGGGGGCGGGAGCCGCCCGGGCCGAGGTCCCGCTCGTGCAGGCGGACGCCACGCGCCTGCCGTTCGCCGACGAGTCGTTCGACATCGTGTGCTCGGCGTACGGCGCGGTCCCGTTCGTCGCGGACTCGGCGGCGGTGATGCGGGAGGCGGCGCGGGTGCTGAAGCCGGGCGGCCGGTGGGTCTTCTCGGTGTCGCACCCGATCCGCTGGTCGTTCCCCGACGACCCGGGCGAGCACGGGCTGACCGCGCGCGACTCGTACTTCGACCGGCGGCCGTACGTGGAGTTCGACGAGCGGGGCCTGGCGACGTACGCCGAACACCACCGCACGCTCGGCGACCGGGTGCGCGAGATCGTCGCGGCGGGGCTGCGGGTCGTGGACGTGGTGGAGCCCGAGTGGCCGGCGGGGCTGACCGAGGTCTGGGGCGGCTGGTCGCCGCTGCGGGGGCGGGTCATTCCGGGGACGGCGATCTTCGTGACGGTGAAGGACTAGCCGCGCCGGCCGCGCCACAATGTGGACAGGGGTGGCGCAACGACGTGCTGCGGCGTGTCGTCACCGGCGTGAGCGCGGCGGTGGCGACAGTGCTGCCGTGGTTGGCGATCGGATCGGACGGCGATTCTTCGGGATGCGGCGCACTGTGGGGCTGGTGCGGGCCTGTCGGTGCGAGCAGGCCGACCCGGCGGCGTTCTACGAGCCGTTGGCGGCCGACTCCGTGGCGCTCGTCGGGCGCCACGTTGCGGTGCCGGGGTTGCGCGTGCTGGACGTAGGCGGCGGGCCGGGTTTCTTCGCGGCGGCGTTCGGGGCGGCGGGCGCACGGTACGTGTCGGTGGACCTGCGGCCCATCGGTGACGTGTGCGGGGACGCGCAGGCGTTGCCGGTGCGCGATGACGTGGTCGATGTCTGCTTCTCCTCGAACGTGCTCGAACACGTGGCGGATCCGCTGCGCATGGTGCGGGAGATGCTGCGCGTCACCCGGCCGGGCGGGCTGGTCTTCGTGTGCTTCACCAACTGGCTGGGGCCGTTGGGCGGACACGAGACGTCGCCGTGGCACTACCTCGGGGGCGAGTGGGCGGCGCGGCGTTACGAGCGCCGGCGCGGCACTCCCCCGATCAACCGGTACGGCGTCACGCTCTTCCCGCTCTCGGTCGGGCGGGTGCTGCGATGGGTGCGGGACGCCGAGCGGGAGGGGGCCGCGGAGAGACTCGCGATTTTCCCGCGATATCACCCCGGATGGGCTCACTCGATCGTGGGAGTCCCGGGGGTGCGGGAGTTCCTCACGGCCAACTGCGCCATCGCACTACGCGTACTCTCCCAGTCGAACTCTGCGGCCCACGCCACGCACGCCCCCTTCACCTCCGACGCGCGCGCCGGGTCGCTGTCGAGCTCCTTCAGGACTCCGGAGACGGTGTCGGCCAGGGTGTCGCCGGGAGCGACGAGCCAGCCGGTGATGCCGTCGCGGATGGCGTCGCGCAGGCCGTCGACGTCGTAGGCGACGGTCGGGACGCCCAGCGCCGCGGCCTCCAGGACCGACAGGCCCCAGCCTTCGCCCTGGGACGCGGACAGGTGAAGCCAGGCGGTGCGCAGAAGGCTGTCCTTGGCTTCGGCGGGGAGGTGGCCGTGGAGGTGGACGCGGTCAGGGTGCCGCATGCGGGACACAGTGTCTCGAATACGGGGTTCGTCGGGGCCCCGACCGATGATGTGGACCTCGATGCCGGGCCAGGTCTCGGCGAGGTCGTCGGCGAGGCTGGCCACGTGGTCCAGGCGTTTGTGGCGGACCAGGCGGCCGACGGCGACCAGACGTGGGGCTGGAGCTAGAACTGGAGCCGGAGCTAGAACTGGAGCTAGGGCCGGAGCTGGGGCTGAGGCTGAGGCTGAGGCTGGCGCTGGAGCTAGAACTGGAGCTAGGACTGGAGCTGGAGCTAAGGCCGGAGCTGGGGCTGGAGCTAGAGCTAGAACTGGAGCCAGGACTGGAGATAGGCCCCGGTGCTCGATGTCGTGCCGGGTAACGCCGTTGTGCACCAGCTCGATCGGCCCGGTCCACCGCAGCCGGGTCCGCATCGCGGCGATGGTGGACTCGGACACCGCCACGGCCGTGCAGCGGCGGTAGGCCCAGCGTGCCGCCGGTCCTTCCAGCCAGCGTCCGAGGGCTGCCGCCGGGCGGCTGAAGTGGGTGCCGAACTGCTGGTCGTGGACGTGGTGGACGACGATGAGCACGGCGGTGCGACGTCGGGAGAGCACCAGGGGCGAGAAGAACGGGATGCCGTTCTGGCAGTCGATCACGACGTCGTATGCGTGCCCGGACAATCGGGCCGCGAGCAGGCGTGTGAGGGCGCCGGGGTAGACCGACCAGCGTCCGCCGCGTCGTAGCCAGCGGATGCCGTCGCGCTGTTCGCGGCGGGGTTGGCCGGGTTCGCGGGAGGTCAGGAAGTCGACGGTGGCGCCGCGTGCGACGAAGCCGCGCGCCACTTCGTGGGCGAAGGTCTCCGCTCCGCCGGCGGTCTGCTGCCAGGGATCGCGCCAATTGAGGATCGCTAAGTGCACGGACCTTTGATCGTACGGGGCTCGGCGGCCGGGTTCGGGGTTCTGCCAGTGCGGCGCGCCGTCGGAGTGCGATCGGGACCGAAGTTCACTCGGACGGCGGGTGGTTGGCTGTGCTTCAGCTGCGACGACGTCTAGCGTGACCGCTCATAGGGACACGCGCGGCACAGCACGGAGGACGTCGATGCTCCGCAAGGCCAGAGACAGGGCCGGGGATGAGCGGGCCGGCGGGGGCGCGCACGGTGGGAGTGGGCGGATGGCGTCGGCCGGGCTGTTGGTGGCGGTCGGCACCGGGGTCGGGAACGTGCTCGCGTACGGGTTCAATCTGGTGCTCTCGCGAGGTCTCGGGCCCGGCGGCTACGCGGAGCTGGGGACGCTGCTGTCGGTGTTCCTGATCGGGACGGTGCCGGGGCTGGCGGTCCAGGCGATCAACGCGCGACGGCTGGCGGTGGCCGCGGACGCGCCGGCGGCGGAGCACGCCGCTTTGGTGCGGGGGCTGCGGCGGCGGGGGTTGGCGGTCGGCTGCGGGGTGGCCGCGGTGTTCGTGGCACTGGCGCCGGCGATCGCGGCGCTGCTGCCCTCGGTGACGGTCGGGGGCGTGGCGTGGACGGGGGTCTCGCTGGCAGCGAACACGGTGTTCGCGTCGTACTTGGGGATCGCGCAGGGGACGTCGCGGTTCGTGACGATGGCGGTGCTGTATCTGGCGGCGCAGGGGTCGCGGTTGGCGATCGGGGCGGTGGCGGCCGCGTCGCAGGTTTCGCCGACGACGGTGATGGCGGCGCAGACGGCGGCTTGGGCGCTCGCGGCGGTGGCGGGGCGGTGGATGCTGCGGGAGGAGGCGGTGGCGGCACCGACAACAGCCACAGCACTGGCACCAGAACCGGCACCGGCGTCGAGATCGGTATCCGAAGCAGCATCGGCATCGGGGGCAGCGCCGGGATCGGTATCCGAAGCAGCATCGGCATCGGGGGCAGCGCCGAGATCGGCATCCGAATCTGCAGCGACATCGGGGGCAGCGCTGGGACCGGCATCCCAACTGGCAGCGACATCAGCATCAGCGTTGGGGGCGGAATCCCACCTGGCATCGACATCGGGGGCAGCGCTGCGGTCGGAATCCCAAACAGCATCGAGATCGGCATCAGCGCTGGGGTCGGAATCCCACATGCCATCGGCATCGGGACCGGCGCTGGGATCGGCATCCGAAGCGGAGTCGGCGGCGGCAGGGGCGGTGCACGCATCGATCCCGGTCCCCCAGCGTATTGACCAGCCGGCGCCGCACCATGGGTACCTGACCGAGGTGCTCCGCGCGACCGGCGGCCTCGGCGGGATTCTCCTGCTGACCGTGCTCGACACGCTGTTGGCCAGCCGCTACCTGACCGACGGCGACTTGGGCCGCTACAACACCGGGGCGCTGTTGGCGCGTGCGGCGTTCTTCGCACCGAGTTTCGTGGCGATGCTGGCGTATCCGCGGTTGGCGCGGCCGATGGAGCGGCGGCGTGCGTTGCTCATGGCGTTGGCGTTGACCGGTGGGATCGGGGTTGTGGGGGTGGCGATCGCCGGAGTCGGCGGCGATCCGCTGATCGGGGTGGCGTTCGGGCAGAAGTACGCGACGCCCGGCGGCTTCGACCTGGGTGCCGACGGCTGGCTGTTCACGAGTGTGGGAGCGCTGCTGGCGCTGGTGAACCTGGCGCTGCTGGACGGCGTGGCACGGCGGTCGCACGTGGTGTCGGCGGTGGTGCTCGGCGGGATCTTGCTGGAGACGACGGTGATCGTGGGCTTCGCGCACAACTCGGCCGGCGCGATCGTGACGGCTGCGGCGGCGTGCTCGCTGGTGACCGCGACCGCGTCGGTGACGGTTTGCCTGATGGCGCGCACGGCCGGGGGAATCGTCGCGGCCAGGGTCGATGTCGAGGACACGCACGCTGTTGGAGCGGTGGCGCAATAAAGAGCTGTGCGTGCCGCACGAACTCGCCGCGCAGCACGAACCAGCCGAAGCCGTCGACCACCAACCAGCTCCGACCGGCCCCAACCAGCCCCAACCAGCCCCGACCAGCCCCGACCAGCCCCGACCAGCCCCAACCAACCCCTAGTGCGCCGCGTCCGCCCAGTTGGCCGCCATGCCCACCGAGACGTCCAGCGGCACCCGCAGCTCGGCGGCCGAGCCCATCTCGTGTCGCACCAGCTCCTCGACGCGCTCGGCCTCGCCCGGGGCGATCTCCAGCACGAGTTCGTCGTGGACCTGCAGCAGCATGCGGGACTTCAGCTGCTCCTTGCGCAGGGCGTCGCGGACGCGGATCATCGCGACCTTGATGATGTCCGCCGCCGAGCCCTGGATGGGGGCGTTCAGAGCCATGCGCTCGGCCATCTCGCGGCGCTGGCGGTTGTCGCTGGCCAGGTCCGGGAGGTAGCGGCGGCGGCCGAACATGGTCTCGGTGTAGCCGGTGGCGCGGGCCTGGACGACCAGGTCGTGCAGGTAGTCGCGGACGCCGCCGAAGCGCTGGAAGTAGTCCTCCATCATCTTCGCCGCCTCGCCGGTCTCGATGCCGAGCTGCTGCGAGAGCCCGAACGCCGACAGGCCGTAGGCCAGGCCGTAGCTCATGGCCTTGATGCGGCGGCGGTGTTCGGGGTCCACGGCGGTGGCGTCGACCTCGAACACCTTCGAGGCGACGGTGTTGTGCAGGTCCTCCCCGGAGGTGAAGGCCTCGATCAGGCCCTCGTCCTCGGACAGGTGCGCCATGATGCGCATCTCGATCTGGCTGTAGTCCGCGGTCATCAGGGACTCATAGCCCGGCCCCGCGATGAAGGCCTTGCGGATCTGCTGGCCCTCCAGCGTGCGGATCGGGATGTTCTGCAGGTTCGGGTCGACCGAGGACAGCCGGCCGGTGGCCGCGATCATCTGGTTGTACGTGGTGTGGATGCGGGTGTCCGCCGAGACCGACTTCGACAGCCCCTCCACCACCGTCTTCAGCCGGTTCACCTCGCGCCAGCGGAGCAGGTGGTCCAGGAACGGATGCTGGGTCTGCGCCTGGAGCCACGCCAGGGAGTCGGCGTCGGTGGTGTAGCCGGTCTTGATCTTCTTGGTCTTGGGCATGCCCAGGTTCTCGAACAGCACTTCCTGCAGCTGCTTGGGCGAGCCCAGGTTCAGGGTCTCGACGCCGGCCTCCCTGCGCGCGGCGTCGACCTCCTTGGTCGCCTCGGTGGAGAAACCCTTCTCCAGGTCCTGGAACAGCCGCTCGTCGATGGCGATGCCGACCTGCTCCATCTCGGCCAGCACCCCGACCAGCGGCAGCTCGATGTCGGTCAGCAGCTGCTCGGAACCGGACTCGGCGAGCTTCTCGCGCAGCGCGTCGGCCAGGTCCAGCACCGCGTGCGCCGCCGCCATCTGGCGCTCGGCCTCGGCGTTCTCCGCACCGTCGACCTCGAACAGCGTGCCCTGGTTCGCGTCGGCTCCAGCCGGCGTCAGGCGGCGGCCCAGCACCTCCTCGGCCAGCGGCTCCAGCTCGAAGGAGCGGCGGCCGGACTGCGCCAGGTACGCCTCCAGCGCGGTGTCGGCGACCACGCCGGCCAGCGTGAAGCCGCGCGCGGCCAGGGCCAGCGTCGGGCCCTTGGCGTCGTGCAGGACCTTCGCGCGCGCCGGATCGGCCAGCCAGGCCGCCAGCGCGGCCTCGTCGGCCGGGTCCAGCTGCTGTACGTCCACGTACGCCGCGGTGCCGTCGGCGCCGGCGAATGCCAGACCGCTGACGTCCCCGGTCCCCCGGCCCCACGTGCCGTGCACCGCGACGCCGGTCGCGGCCTCGCCGACGGCGTTGGCGGCCAGCCAGTCCGCCAGCTGCCCGACCTCCAGCACCTGCCCCTGCAGCTCGACGGCCTCGCCGACCGGGCTCTCGTCGGCGCTGGAGGCCAGCAGCGGGGCCACCCGGTCGCGCATCGACTTGGAGAACTCCAGCGTGTCGAAGAGCTGGTACACCGCCTCCGGATCGCCCTCGGAGGCCCATGCCAGGTCCGGCGGCGCGGACAGCAGCGGCACGTCCTTGATCAGCTCGGTCAGCTCGCGGTTGAGCTGCACCTGCTCCAGGTGCGCCCGCAGCGTCTCGCCGGCCTTGCCCTTCACCTCGTCGGCGCGCGCGACCAGCTCGGTCAGGGAGCCGAACTCACGGATCCACTTGGCGGCGGTCTTCTCGCCGACGCCGGGGATGTTCGGCAGGTTGTCGGAGGGGTCGCCGCGCAGCGCCGCGAAGTCCGGGTACTGCTGCGGGGTCAGCTCGTACTTCTCCTCCACCGCGGCCGGGGTGAAGCGGGACAGGTCCGAGACGCCGCGCTTGGGGTAGAGCACGGTGACGTCGTCGGTCACCAGCTGCAACGAGTCGCGGTCCCCGGTGAGGATGCGGACCTCGTAGCCCTCGGCGGCGGCCTGGGTGGTCAGGGTCGCGATGACGTCGTCCGCCTCGAAGCCCTCCTTGCGGATGACCGTGATGCCCAGCCCCGCGAGCAGTTCGTCGATCAGGCCGACCTGGCTCTTGAAGTCGTCCGGGGAGGCCGAGCGGTTGGCCTTGTACTCCGGGAACTTCTCGGTGCGGAAGGTCTGGCGCGAGACGTCGAAGGCCACGGCGACGTGCGTGGGCCGCTCGTCGCGCAGCGTGTTGATCAGCATGGACGTGAACCCCTGCACCGCGCCGGTGGGCTGCCCGGTGGTGGTGCGCAGGTCCGCCTCCTTCAGCGCGTAGTACGCCCGGTACGCCAGGGAGTGGCCGTCCAGCAGGAGCAGGACGGGGCGGCTTGCGGTGGACTCGGGGGTCTTCTTGGCGGGGCTCACGACATGAATCCTAGGCCCGGGCACCGACAGCCCGGGGCAACTCGGCGGGGGCCGGGGCCGCTGTAACACGTTGCAGTTAATGTGGTGTAGTTTTCCGCGACCGCCCCCGAGCGCCCCGCACCAGAACCGAGCGCCCCGTTCCCGAAAGAGGCCCGCGATGTCGATAGACCAGAACGACCAGGTGTCCGAGGCCGTGACCGAGCCCGGGTCCGAGGCCGAGCAGCTCGCGGCGATGTTCAACGAGATCGGTGCCGGCCACCTGACCGAGCGCATGGACATCTCCATCGTCTCCGCGACGAAGGAGGAGATCGTCGGCACGATGCCGGTCGCCGGCAACACCCAGGTCTACGGTCTGCTGCACGGCGGCGCCTCGGTGGTGCTGGCCGAGACTCTGGGCTCGCTGATGGCCGCGCTGCACGCCGGTTCCGACAAACAGGTGGTCGGCATCGACATCAACGCCACCCACCACCGCTCGGCCAAGGAGGGCCTGGTCACCGGGACCTGCCGGGTGCTGCACGCCGGCCGGACGCTGGTGGTCAGCGAGATCGTCATCACCGACGAGGCCGGCCGGCGGGTCTGCACCAGCCGCATCACCTGCATGGTGAAGCAATAGAAGCAATAACCGGGCATCTGATCCTCTAGCGCCCGGTTCGTCCCGGACGGACAATGCGGCCATGGGATCGGTCTGGGGCGGCTCCGGAGGTGACGGCACGTCCGACGCGGCCCCGGGCGCGGAGCCGGACGCCGGGAACGAGGACTACCTCGTCGAGTTGGTCGTCGAGCTCGAGGACGACGACGCGCTGCCGGACGAGGGGCCGAACACGGCCACCAGCGATCGCGAGACCATCGGCGGCGACCCGGACGGCCTGGGGTACGCCGCCGGCGCGCGGGCGCGTCTCAGACGGCTGCCCCGCACGCTCCGGATCGCCGGAGTCCTGGCGGCGGCACTGGCTTTCGCGCTGACGGTCTGGCCGGCGGCCGGATCGCGCGAGGCGGCGCCGCCGCCGCTTCCGACGCCCTCGCCGATGAACCTCGACCTCTACAAGGTCCGGCTCAGCGCGACGACGCTGGACGCCCAGGACGGCACCGACCACGCGGTCCTGGCTCTGGAGCTGACCAACGGCGCCGCCGAGCGCCTGGAGGTCGTCAGCGCCGAGCTGTGGGACGCGGTGGGCACGCGGCTGGGTTCGGCCTCGGTGTGGCCGGCCGAGGGGCTGGGCGCCGGGACGACGGTGTCGGTGCCGGTGACGCTGCCCTACGCGTGCGACGCCTACGGCTTCCTCCCGGTGCTCCCGATCACGGTCCGGTACAGCATCAGCACGCCTCAGAACCCTGAATCAGGGCACGACTATGCCTATCCGCTGACCTCGACGCTCTGGGACGCCTACATGCGGCAGCGGGCCACGCGGTGCGCCACGAGCGACAGCCCGATCTCCGCCTCCGCCATCGACACCACGCAGCCGATCGGCGCGCCCAGCGATCCGCAGGGGTTCGATCTGACCTTCACGATCGAGTCGGCCGGAGCGATGGCGTGGAGCGTGGAGAACGTCGCGTCCTCGCGGCCCGGGGTGACCATCACCGGCACCGCGCTGCCGGTGACGGTGACCCCGGGGGAGACGGCGCGCGTGTCCACGCACTGGCACGTCGACGACTGCGCGCATGTGCCGAAATGGAGCCAGGACATGGGAGTGGACTTCACCGCGCGGCCGGCGAATCCGACGGTCGGCACCGCGGCCGTCGCGGGGCAGGTGTTCATGGCGGACCTGCGGCCGGGGCTGGTGTTGGAGATGCTGCAGGAGGCTTGCGGGATCTGAGATCCGGCAGGCCGCTCGCAGACCGTCGCGGCGGTGTGCAAGGGGCTGCACACAAGGGGCTATACAACGGTCGCAGGTCGGCGGTATCCAGGAGGCGTGACGTTTCGACCCGCACGCCGCGACACCGCCGTCGCGATCGGCGGCCTGCTGGCCGGTGCCGCCGTGGCCACCGCGGTCGCCGTCGCGGCCTGGCCCGCCGCGACCGACTCCGGCTCGGCCAAGGCCGCCTCGGGATCCGCTAAGGCCGCGGCCGCCCCGACGCTGGCACCCGACCCCGTGAACGAGACCCTGCGGCCGAAGGAGGTCGTGCTGCCGTCGCCGAGCGCTTACACCAGCGGGAAGATCATCGTGGAGCCGCTGCGGATGGCCTGCGGGCTCTCGGAGGTCATCGGCACACACGGCGAGCAGGAGGCGGACGGGCAGTACTGCTTCGTCCGGGTCGCGCTGACCGCCGACGACACGTTCACGCACACCTTCGACACCCACAAGACGGCGCTGACCACGACGGCCGGAGCCTCGATCCCGGTCGCCTACGCGGCGCAGGAGGTGAAGCGGCAGCCGCTGGAGATCGCTCCCGTGGGGTCGCACGACCGGTACGAGTTCGACATCTACTACGACGTGCCGCGCACTGCGACGGTGAACGGGTTCACGTTCTCCGACGGTGAAGGCGGGCCGACGGTGCGGGTTTCTTTGCCGGTGCGGGTGTGGCCGTTCTCTTAAGCGGTGTGGGCTCTACGTCAGCGTCAGTGCGTAATGTCTTGAGCCATGAATGACATCGCCGAACCGGTGCTGGAATGGGTCCGCACGAAGCTGACGCTGCCTGGCCACTCGCGCGCGGTCGTCGCCGGCGACGGCATCACCGGATTGCGCGAGGGCTCGAACCCATGGCTGCTGCGCATGGACGACGGCCGGAGCGTCGTGCTGCGGGTCGGCGATCCGGACGACGCCGAGCAGCGTGCCGGCTTCGGGGTCGAGGCCCGGCTGCTGGAGATCGCCGAGCAGCACGGCGTCCCCAGTGCCAGGCTGATCGCGCACGACCCGACCGGTTCCGAGGCCGGCGCGCTGACCGTGCTCAGCACGGTCGTGGAGGGCAGCAGCCGCATCCCCGAGGAACCGACGCCGGAGCTGCTCGCCGAGTACGGAGCGGCCACCGCCGCGCTGCGCCGCGTGCCGCTGGCCGCGCTCGGCGGGATGCCCCGCCGCACCCGGCCGATCGAGGGGGTGGATTTCGCCGCCGCGCGGCGGCGTCAAGGGGCGAGCGACCTTCTGACGGCGGCCGAGGCGGAGATCGCGCGGCGTCCGGTTCCCGACCGGGAGCCGGGTCTGGTGCACGGAGATCTGTGGCTGGGCAACACTTTGCGGGTCGGCGCGCGGCTGAGCGGGTTCATCGACTGGGACTGCGCCGGCATCGGCGAGGCGGGGCTGGACGTGGCCTCGATGCGGCTGGACGCGGCGCTGATGTTCGGTGCGCAGTATGCCGAAGCGGTGCTGGCCGGGTATGTCGCGGCAGCCGGACCCGAGCAGGTCGAGGACCTGGCGTACTGGGACGTGGTCGCCGCTTTGAGCACGCCGCCGACGATGGCCGAGTTCGTCGCGCCGATCCAGGATCAGGGGCGGGAGGATCTCGATCGGCCGACGCTGGAGGAGCGGCGCGACGCGTTCTTGCAGGCCGCCATGGAGCGTCTGGGATAGAGAAATCTGGGAAGAGCGGTACAGCGGCCGTGGTCCCATCAGGACCACGGCCGCTGTATCGGTGTATCGCGCTGCTACTCCGCCGTCTCGCCGAGGTAGGCCTCGCGCACGCGCGGGTCGTTCAGCAGCTCCGCCGCCGGGGCGCTCATCCGGACCTCGCCGGTCTCCAGAACGTAGCCGCGGTGCGCCAGCTTCAGCGCCTGCGCCGCGTTCTGCTCGACCAGCAGGATGGTGGTGCCCAGGGCGTTGATGCGCTCGATGATCTCGAAGATCTGGGCCACGATCAGCGGCGCCAGACCCATCGAGGGCTCGTCGAGCAGCAGCAGCTTGGGCTGGCCCATCATGGCCCGGCCGATGGCGAGCATCTGCTGCTCGCCGCCGGACAGGTTGCCGCCGAGCTGCGTGCGGCGCTCGTGCAGCCGCGGGAACAGCTCGAAGACCTGGTCCAGGTCCTTCTGGGACACCGACTTGAACCGGTAGGCGCCCATCTGCAGGTTCTCCAGGACGGTCATCCGGGAGAAGATGCGGCGGCCCTCCGGGGAGTGGCCGATGCCCAGCTGGACGATCTTGTGCGCCGGGATGCCGGTCATGGTCTCGCCGGCGTACCGGACCTCGCCGGAGCGGGGCCGGAGCAGGCCGGAGACAGTGCGCAGAGTCGTGGTCTTGCCCGCGCCGTTCGCGCCGAGCAGGGCCACGATCTCGCCCTGGCGAACCTCCAGGTCGACGCCCTTGAGCGCCACGATGCCGCCGTAGGCGACCTCGACGGAGCGCAGCTCCAGCAGCGGAGTGCCCTCGGCCGAGGACGGCTCGGTGCGGGGGCCGGGGATGGTCGTCGCCTCGCTCACGCGGACCCCTCCTCGTTGGTGTCGCGGTCCCGGGAGCCGGCGGTCTGGCCGGACTCGGCAGCCGGGGACTGCTCGGAGCCGGCTTCGGCGTCCGGCTCCTCGGCGGCCTCGGCGGTCTCGGCCGCTTCGGTGGCCGACGCCGTCTGAGCCTCGGCCTGGGCCTCGGCGCCGGACTGCTCGGAGGCCGGCTCCGTGGAGGCCGGCTCCTCGGCAGTCGGCTCCTCGGCAGTCGGCTCCGCGGCAGCCGGCTCCTCGGCAGCCGCCTCGGCGGCGTCGACCTCGGCCTCGGATTCGATCTCGGGCTCGGCGTCGGCCTCAACCGGCTCCGCGTCCCTCGCCGCGGGCACCGCGTCGGTCGCGACCGCGGCCTCCGCCTCGGCCGCCGCCTCCTCGGCCGCCTCGCTGCCGAGGTAGGCCTCGATCACCGCGGGGTTCTGCTGCACCTCGGACGGCCTGCCGGAGGCGATCACCTTGCCGAAGTTCAGCACCGTGATCCGGTGCGCGACCGACATCACCAGGCGCATGTCGTGCTCGATCAGCAGGATGCTGATGCCGAGCTCGGTGTTGATGCGCTGGATCAGCTCGGCCAGCCCCAGCTTCTCCGAGGGGTTGGTGCCGGCCGCCGGCTCGTCGAGCAGCAGCACCTTCGGGTCGCTGGCCATGGCCCGGGCGATCTCCAGACGCCGCTGGTCGCCGTAGGACAGCGAGCTGGCGATGGCGTTCTCCTTGCCGCGCAACCCCACGAACTCCAGCATGTCGCGGGAGTGCTGGCGCGCCGCGCGCTCGTTGCGGCGGTTGCGCGGCAGGCCCAGCATGACCCCGACCGGGCCGGAGGAGCTGCGCGTCTCGGCGGCGATCTGGACGTTCTCCAGCACCGTCAGCGCGTTGAACAGCCGGATGTTCTGGAACGTGCGCGAGATGCCCGCGCGGTTCACCAGGTGCGGCTTGCGGTTGCTGCGCCGGTTGAACGCGCCGTTCTTGACCAGCGAGATCGCCGTCCCGTTGTCCGGGACGAACTCGATCACGCCCTCCTGCGGCAGGTAGACCCCGGTCAGGCTGTTGAACAGCGAGGTCTTGCCGGCGCCGTTGGGGCCGATGACCGCCAGGATCTCCCCGCGGTACAGGTCCAGGCTCACGTGGTCCAGGCTGGTCAGACCGCCGAAGCGGAGGGTGACGTCCTGGGCGTGCAGGACCGGGCCGCCGACCGTGCTGCCGGCCGGTGCCGTCTCAGTGCTCGTGCTCACGGGGCCACTCCTTCCGCCGGCTCGGTCATCGCGTCCGCGTCGCCGACGCCGTGCTCGGCCTGCGCCAGCTCCTGGGCCCGGCGCTTGGACGGGATCAGGCCCTGGGGCCGGAAGATCATCATGACCAGCAGGACCGCGCCGATCCACATCGGGATGTCCTTCGGGTCCACCACCGGGACGCCGTTGTTGAACCACGAGGGCGGGCCCTGCAGGAACGCCGGCAGGAACGTCATCAGCGAGGCGCCGACGATGACGCCGGTGAGCGAGCCCATGCCGCCGAAGATGACGTAGGCCAGCACGAAGATGGACACCGCCAGCGGGAAGTTCTCCGGGGTGATCGCGGTGATCTTCGCCGTCGCCAGCACGCCGGCGAAGCCCGAGGTGGAGGCGCCGATCGCGAAGGCCATCAGCTTGTACTTCACCGTCGGCACGCCCGAGGCGGCCGCGGCCACCTCGTCCTCGCGGATCGCGGTCCAGGTCCGGCCGACCTTGGAGTGCTCCAGGCGCCGGAAGGCGAACACCACGACGATGATCAGGCCGATCGCCAGATACCAGTACGGCTTGGAGTCCGTGGTGTTCCAGTCGTAGTGGATGCCGAACAGGTTGAACCGGAACGTGGGGATGCCGGTGGCACCCAGCGCGCCGCCGGTGATGTTCTTCGGGTTGTTCCGCGCGATGGTCAGCACGATCTCGTGGAAGCCCAGCGTCACGATCGCCAGGTAGTCGCCGCGCAGCCGCAGCGTCGGGGCGCCCAGGATCAGGCCGGCGACCATGGTCAGCGCGACCGCGATCGGGAAGGCGAAGAACAGGTTCAGGTGGAACGGCGGGTGCGCCTCGGGGCTGCCGTCCGCGCCGATCGGGAGCTTGCCGGACAGGATGGCGGTGGTGTACGCGCCGATCGCGAAGAACGCGATGTATCCCAGGTCCAGCAGGCCGGCCCAGCCGACCACCACGTTCAGCCCGAGCGCGGCCAGCACGTACACGCCGACCTGGCCGGCCAGCACGGACTGGAAGTACGGCAGGGTGAACATGCCCATCGTCGGCAGCAGGATCGCCACGACCACGAGCACCAGCAGCGAGGCCCGCTTGACCCAGACGTTCTTCAGGGCCGGGATGTCCTTGACCTGCCGGACCGGCTGCGCGGCCTGCGCGGCGATCCGGCTCAGGCCCCGGGCCCGCCACACCTCGGCGATGGCCCAGATGACCACCGAGCCGATCAGGAACTGGACCCCGCGGGCGGAGAACCAGCTGTTCTTGAACAGCAGCGTGTAGTCCGAGGAGGAGCCCTGCACCTTGTTCGTCAGGATGCTGAGCACCATGAAGACCGCGAAGATGGTGAACAGACGCGCCCAGCGCGGGTTCTTCCACCAGGCGTCGTGGCTGCGCAGCTGCCGGACCTGTGCCGACAGTTCGGAGATCGAGGTCGTCACGCCGCCCTCCCCGTCCGCTCGCCCAGGATGCCCGTGGGCCGGATCAGCAGGACCGCGACCAGGACCACGAAGGAGACCACGTCGACCCACTCGAGCTTGAAGATGCCCTGGCTGAAGGTCTCCACGATGCCCAGCAGCAGGCCGCCGAGCATGGCGCCGCGGACGTTGCCGATGCCGCCGAGCACGGCGGCGGTGAACGCCTTGATGCCCGGGACGAAGCCCATCGTGTAGTTCACGGCGTGGAACATGGCGTAGAGCACGCCGCCGACGCCGGCCAGCAGGCCGCCGATGAGGAAGGTCCGGGAGATCACCTTGCTGACGTCCACGCCCATCAGCTGCGCGGTCTCGGCGTCCTGGGCCACGGCCCGGATGCCGGCGCCGAGCTTGGTGCGGGAGATCAGCAGGTCCAGGGCGATCATCATGACCACCGCGGTGATGATGATCAGCATGTCCAGGCTCCGGACGGTGCGCGGTCCGGCCGGGCCGGTACCGGGAAGGACGAAGACCTTCCCGGAGTGGAACGGCTCGGGAACCTGCAGGTTGTTCCGGCCGAACAGCTTGCCGGCCAGGTTGTACAGGAAGATCGAGGCACCGATCGCGGTGATCAGGTAGACCAGTTTGGGTGCGTGGCGTTGGCGCAGTGGCCGGTAGGCGACGCGCTCCAGCGAGAACGCGATCGCCGCGCCCACCGCCGCGCCGGCGATCAGGGCCAGGGCCGTGTACTCCACGGCGGAGAAGCCGCCGGGGGTCTTGCCGTCGGTGCCGACCAGCGCGGTGAGCATGAACACGCCGCCCAGGGCGCCGGACATGAAGACCTCGCTGTGGGCGAAGTTGATCAGCTGGAGCACGCCGTAGACCATGGTGTAGCCGATGGCGATCAGGGCGTAGAGGGAGCCGAGCCTGATCCCTTGGAACAGCAGCTCCCAAAAGTGTTGGGTGATGTACATAAAAGCTTCCTGTGCAGGAGGCGTCTGGGGTGTGGGGGTGGCCCGATGCCGCGCGAAAGCCGTGGCCCGCTGTGGTACTCGTTCTAGCGGGCCACGGCTCGCGGGGTGTCGTCTTGTCCACGCGATCGGGCCTCATCCGACCCGGGCGCGGCGGAGAAACAGGGGGGTGGAGCGCCGGCGTCCGTCTCGGATGAGGCGGGCGCCGGCCCCGTCTCAGGTCAGCTGCCGCCGCTGATCAGCTTGGAGATGTCGCCGATCAGGCTGATCTGGTCGCCGGAGATCTTGTAGGCGTAGATCGACGTCCCGGAGATGTCACCGGTCGGGGTGAACTTGATCTCCTTGGACAGGCCCTGGTAGTCGACCTTGCCCACGGCGTCGGCCACCTGCTGGCGGGTCGGGGTGGCGGTGTTCAGGGTCTTCAGAACACTGATGATGACGTTCGCGGCGTCGTAGCCCTCGATCGAGTACGTCCCGGGAGCCGCGTTGGCCAGCGACTTGTAGGCCGTGGCGAAGGCCGCGTACTTCGGGTCGCTGCCGGCGTCCAGGCACGGGCAGGTGAACTGCCAGCCCTGGGCCGCGTCCTGACCGGCGGTGGTGATGAAGTTCGGGTCCTTGGAACCGTCGCCGGAGAGCATCGTGCCGCCGTAGCCGGCCGCCTTCAGCGCCTTGGCGAACACGCCGCCGTCGGCGTAGTAGCCGGCGTAGTACATGGCCTTGGCCGGCGAGCCGGCGACCTTGGAGGCCAGCTGCGAGTAGTCCTGCGTACCGGCCGCGGCGCTGTCGGTCTCGACCGTGACGCCGTCCTTCTTCAGCTCCGCGACGATCGCGGTGGACAGGCCCTGGCCGTACTGGGACTTGTCGTCGACCACGTAGACGTTCGGCGCCTTGAGCACCTTGGCCATGTAGTCGGCGGCCGCCGGACCCTGCACGCTGTCGTTGGCCACGACGCGGTAGAAGGTCTTGTAGCCGGAGCTGGTCAGCGACGGACGGGTCGCCGAGGGGCTGACGGCCACCAGGTTGGCGGCCGAGTACAGCGCGCCGGAGGCGGCGGTCGGGCCGGAGAACGCCGGGCCGACGCTGCCGATCACCTTCTGGTCCTGGATCAGCAGGTTGGCCGCGTCGGCGCCCTTGGACTGGTCGCCCTGGTCGTCGGCCTCCTTGACCGCCAGGTTGAACGGCAGGTCGCCCTTGGCGTTCGCCTGCTGGACGGCGAGCTTGACGCCCCAGTCGATGTTCAGGCCCAGGGCCTGGTTGGCCCCGGACAGCGGGCCCTGCACGCCTATCTCCAGCGTGGGCTTGCCGTTGCTGGCGGCCGAGGTGGAGCTGCTGCTCCCGTTAGGGCTCGATGACGAGCTGCCCGACGATTTCGACGAGTTGCCGGCACAAGCCGAAAGGGCGAACACGCCCGCGGCAATGACAGCGCCGGCCCGCACTCGGTTGATGGTCCGCACTTCCAGATCCTCCCTGATCGTCAGACGGATACCGGCGCCGATAGGCATTGGTACTCGTCCGAATTCACGCGGTCACCACATGGGATGGGTGATGGGAAGGCTAGTGCCGAACGTCACGCGTGGGGAGGGGGTCGGAGATCGCGTGATGCTCTCGTTACCAACCACGTCGAGGCCCCCACCAGAGCCAAAAGGGCGCAAGTGGCCCGGATCACGACAGGGTGCGGTTTTGAGGGTCGTTGATCTTCGTCGGGCGCGGCTGCGGGGTCATCGCGGCACGGTAATCGGCGTAAGGCGACGTGGGATGTTACCGTTCCCGCCGCGCACCACCACCCGGGCCGGGTGCGGCGGACCCGCGGAAACGGCGAATGCCGGTGGCGTGACGACCGTCACGCCGACCGGCACATCACGAGATCGTTATGGCGCCTGACGTCCCTCACGCGGCTTAGGCGGGGTTTTGACCGGCCGGAGTGCCCACCGCGGCCGATCCGCTGATGACGACCTCGGCGACTTCCCTCATCGTCATCCGCCGGTCCATCGACGTCTTCTGGATCCACCGGAACGCCTCGGGCTCGGTCATCCCGTGCGCGGTCTGCAGGATGCCCTTGGCCCGGTCCACCAGCTTGCGCGTCTCCAGCCGCGAGGCCAGGTCCGCGACCTCGCCCTCCAGCGCCGTCAGCTGGGTGTGGCGCGAGACCGCGATCTCGATCGCCGGCACCAGCTTGTCCTTGGTGAACGGCTTGACCAGGTAGTTCATCACCCCGGCCTCGGCGGCCCGCTCGACCAGCTCGCGCTGCGAGAAGGCGGTGAGGATCAGCACGGGTGCGATCCGCGAGGCGATCACCTGCTCGGCGGCGGTGATGCCGTCGAGCACCGGCATCTTGACATCGAAGATGCACAGATCCGGCCGGTGCTCCTCGGCCAGCCGCACCGCCGACGCCCCGTCGGAGGCCTCGGCGACGACCTCGTAGCCCTCCTCCTGGAGCATCTCCTTCAAGTCCAGGCGGATCAGCGCCTCGTCCTCGGCGATGATCACTCGGCGGGCGGGGGTGGACTCGGTGGCCATGTGGTCCTCACTGGGCGGCGGTACCGGTGTTCGGTTTCGGTACGAGCCTACCTGCGGGGAAGGTGGTTGCGGGGGGGAGTACACAGTCCGGTATCATTCGAGGGTCGTGGGATTGGGTGGATAACACCGGTCATCGAGTCCTCGACGGTTTTTCCGCAGGCGGGATTGGTGAAATCGGTAAACACAGAAGCCTCAAAAGCTTCCGCCCGAAAGGGCTTGCGGGTTCGATTCCCGCATCCCGCACAAATGCTTCGAGAACACCCGTTCACTACTTCCGGTGAACGGGTGTTCTTTTGCTGCGCGTCGAGTGACAACCAAGGCAATCTCGGCATCATGCACAACCCCGACATCAGAGCACGCACTATCGCGATGTGCCGCGCCGGAGTTCCCAACGCCGAGGTCGCCCGCAAACTCGGCATCCCGAAAGGCACCGTCGGCTATTGGAAATTCGAGGACCGCGCCAGACACCCTGGGCTCTACCCGGTCGTGGGCGCTGAATGTCCCCTCTGCCTGGGCACGGACCCGGTCGGCCGGCCCTACTCCTACCTCCTCGGCCAGTACCTCGGAGACGGCCACATCGTCGCCAAGAAGCGGCAGCATCATCTCTCCGTCGCCTGCTGCGACGAGTACCCGGTCATCATGGACGACACCCAGCAGGCCATGATCCATGTTCTGCCCGGAGCGAGCACCGGACGCGTCCAGCGCACGGGCATGACCGAGGTCAAGTCGTACTCGAAACACTGGACCTGCCTGTTCCCACAGCACGGGCCGGGCATGAAGCACACCCGCAAGATCGAACTCGCCGCGTGGCAGCGCACCATCGTCAAGTCCTACACCTGGGAGTTCATCCGGGGGCTGGTGCACTCCGACGGGTGCCGCATCACCAACTGGACCGAGAAGATGATCGCCGGCGAGCGCAAGCGCTACGAGTACACGCGCTACTTCTTCAGCAATGTCTCCACCGACATCCGCGACCTCTTCTGCCAGGCCCTCGATCTGGTCGGCGTCGAGTGGCGCTACTCGAACCGGCGCAACATCTCCGTGGCCAAAAAGGACTCCGTCGCGCTCATGGACCTGCACGTCGGTCCGAAGTTCTGAGCACGCGAAAGCGGCGCTGCCCCGGTCCGGGGCAGCGCCGCAGCGCGAAAATCAGGGCCCGCCGGTCCTTGTGGGACCGCCGGGCGGTGGGGCGGCCGGCGGTTACCGCGTTTCGCGGTAGGCCGGCGCGGCGCCGGCGATGGCGTCGCCCACGCGGTGCACGCGCACCGCGTTGGTGGAGCCGGGGATGCCGGGCGGGGAGCCGGCGATGATGACGACCGTGTCTCCGGCCTTGCTCAGCTCCAGCTGGAGGAGCTCGGTGTCGACCTGGCGGACCATGTCGTCGGTGTGCTCGACCTCGGGGCTGCAGAAGGTGCGGATGCCCCAGCTGAGTGCCAGCTGGTTGCGGATCTCGTTGTGCGGCGTGAAGGCGATCAGCGGTGTCGGCGGACGGTAGCGCGACAGCCGGCGGGCGGTGTCGCCGCTCTCGGTGAAGGCGATCAGGTACTTCGCGTACAGGTTCTCGCCGAGTTCGGCCGCCGCGCGGGCGACGGCGCCGCCCTTGGTGCGGGGCTTGCTCAGGGCCGGCTTGAGGCCGGCGGCGAGGGTCTCCTCCTCGGCCGCGGTGATGATCTTGGCCATGGTCTCGACGGTCTGCACGGCGTAGGCGCCGACCGAGGTCTCGGCCGAGAGCATCACCGCGTCGGTGCCGTCCAGGACCGCGTTGGCGACGTCGGAGACCTCGGCGCGGGTGGGGCGGGAGTTGGTGATCATCGAGTCGAGCATCTGGGTGGCGACGATGACCGGCTTGGCGTTGCGGCGGGAGAGCGTGATGCAGCGCTTCTGCACCATCGGGACCTGCTCCAGGGGGAGCTCCACGCCGAGGTCGCCGCGGGCCACCATGATCGCGTCGAAGGCGTCGACGATGGCGTCGAGGTTGGCCACCGCCTGCGGCTTCTCGATCTTGGCGATGACCGGGACGCGGTGCCCGATCTCGTCCATGATCTCGTGGACGCGCTCGATGTCCGAGGCGTCGCGCACGAAGGACAGCGCGATCATGTCGGCGCGCACGCCCGGGTTGCCGTGGCCGGTCTCCGGCTTGCCCAGGGCCCAGCGCAGGTCCAGCTCGTCCTTCTCGGACAGCGCCGGGACCGACACGGCCACACCGGGCAGGTTGATGCCCTTGCTGTTGGAGATCGGGCCGCCTTCCAGGACCCGGGTGACCACGTCGGTCTCGCTGACGCTCTCGACCTCCAGGGCCAGCTTGCCGTCGTCGACCAGGATCTTGTCGCCGGCCTTGCAGTCGCCCGGCAGGCCCTTGTACGTGGTGCCGCAGATGGTGGCGTCGCCGGCGACCTCACGCGTGGTGATGGTGAACCGCGCGCCGTTGGCGAGCACTTCCTTGCCGTTGGCGAACGTGCCCAGGCGGATCTTCGGGCCCTGCAGGTCGACCAGGATGCCGATGGCCTGGCCGCTGTTCGCGGCGACCTGCCGGACATTTCGATATCGCTCCTCGTGGTCCTCATAGGAACCGTGGGAGAGATTCAGGCGGGCCACATTCATGCCGGCATCCACCAGGGCGGTGAGCTGCTCTAGGGTTCCGGCCGACGGGCCCAGGGTACAAACGATTTTCGCGCGGCGCATGCCTACTACCTTATGTCCTACTCGTTAGTAGCTTTTTCGGGTCTCACAAGTTCGCACGGCTCCGAACACAACTTTCGGTCGCCGTTCACCGTGTGTCTGTATGGAATGAACCGGCTGTAATGGAGACAATTGGACTCCATGACGACACCTGCCGCTCCGGAGCCCACCGAGCCCCCCAAGCCCGAGAAGCCGGGGCCGGGGCCGGGGCAGGCGCCGGAAGAGCCGGTTCAGCCTCCCTCCTCCCCGATCGAGCCTCCCGCGTCGGCGGTGCGTCCCGGCGGCGAGCCGGGGCCGGATTCGCTTCCGGAGCCGGGAGCACCGGCCGCGGACGAGCGGTTCCCCCAGTATCCGCCTCCCCCGCCGCTGCCGCCGGAGGCCTACCCGACCTACACCGGCGGCCAGGGCTACGAGTACGGCGGGTACGGCGCTCCCCCGGTCCGACGCCGCAACGGCATGGGCGTCGCCGCGCTGGTCCTGGGCATCGTGGGCTTCGTGCTCGGCCCCTGCAGCATCCTGGCGATCGTCTTCGGGCGGATCGGCCTCAACCGCGTGGCGCGGGGCGAGGCCACCAACCGCGGCGTGGCCCAGGCCGGGTTCGTGCTCGGAATCGTCACGCTGCTGCTGTGGATCCTGGGTCTCATCCTGGTGGCGAATCAGCGCTGAGGACATCTCGCCGGTTGCCCAGCCGGACGAGCCGTGCCCGTGGCCGGTCGCGTCGCGGTACCGCGACGCGACCGGCCACGGGCGGGTCTCACACCGTCACCGGCCGCGCCGTCGGCGGGATCGGCTTGGGCAGCGTGGTCGAGCCGGACAGGTAGGCGTCCACCGAGCTGGCCGCCGAGCGGCCCTCGGCGATCGCCCACACGATCAGCGACTGCCCGCGCCCGGCGTCCCCGGCCACGAACACGCCCGGCACGTTGGTCGCGTACTCCCCGTCGCGCGCGATGTTGCCGCGCTCGTCCAGCGCCAGGCCCAGCTGGTCGATCAGGCCGTTGCCGCGCTCGGGGCCGACGAAGCCCATGGCCAGCAGGACCAGGTCGGCCGGGATCTCGCGCTCGGTGCCCTCGACCGGGACCGGGCGCCCGCCGTCGAACTCGACCTCGACCAGGCGCAGGGCCTTGACCCGGCCGTTCTCGTCGCCCACGAACTCCGTGGTGGACACCGCGTAGACGCGCTCGCCGTTCTCCTCGTGCGCCGAGGAGACGCGGAAGATCATCGGGTAGGTCGGCCACGGCTGGTTCGCCGGACGCTCCTGGCCGGGCTGCGGCATGATCTCCAGCTGCGTCACCGACTCCGCACCCTGACGCGTGGCGGTGCCCAGGCAGTCCGCGCCGGTGTCGCCGCCGCCGATGACCACCACGTGCTTGCCGAACGCGTCGATCGGCGCGGTCAGGTAGTCGCCCTCGCACGTCTTGTTCGCGTACGGCAGGTAGTCCATCGCCTGGTGGACGCCGGCCAGGTCGCGCCCGGGCACGTCCAGCTCGCGCGCCTTGGTCGAGCCGACCGCGAGCACGATCGCGTCGTAGCGCGCCAGTAGCGCATCGCCCGTGAGGTCCACGCCGATGTGCATGCCGGGGCGGAACTTGGTCCCCTCGGCGCGCATCTGCTCGATCCGCCGGTTCAGGTGGCGCTTCTCCATCTTGAACTCGGGGATGCCGTAGCGCAGCAGGCCGCCGATGCGGTCGGCGCGCTCGTACACCGCGACGGTGTGGCCGGCCCGGGTGAGCTGCTGCGCGGCGGCCAGCCCCGAGGGGCCCGAGCCGATGACCGCGACGGTCCGGCCGCTCAGGCGCTCCGGGGGCAGGGGCCTGACGGTCCCGTCCTCCCACGCCCGGTCGATGATCGAGACCTCGACGTTCTTGATCGTCACCGGCGGCTGGTTGATGCCCAGCACGCACGCGGTCTCGCACGGCGCCGGGCACAGCCGCCCGGTGAACTCCGGGAAGTTGTTGGTCGCGTGCAGCCGGTCCGAGGCGCCTTCCCAGTCGCCCTTCCAGACCAGGTCGTTCCACTCCGGGATGATGTTCCCCAGCGGGCAGCCGTTGTGGCAGAACGGGATGCCGCAGTCCATGCAGCGGCCGGCCTGCTTGTTGATGATCGGCAGCAGGGCCCCGGGCTTGTAGACCTCTTTCCAGTCCTGGACGCGCTCGGCGACCGGACGGCGCTCGGGGTGCTGCTGCGGGGTGGTCAGGAAACCACGGGGGTCAGCCACGGGTGGCCTCCATGATCTTGTCGAGGGTCTGCTCTTCGGACAGGCCGGCGGCCTGGGCCGCGGCGCGGGCGGTCAGCACCCGCTTGTAGTCGACCGGCATGATCTTCGCGAACCGGCCGACGTTGGCACCCCAGTCGGCGAGCAGCGTCTCGGCCACGGTGGAGCCGGTCTCCTCCTGGTGCTCCTGGACCAGGGTGTGCAGCAGGGCCCGGTCCTCGGCGTCGAGCGCCTCGACGTTGACCATCTCGGAGTTGACGCGGGAGACCTTCAGGTCCAGGACGTACGCCGTGCCGCCGCTCATGCCGGCGGCCAGGTTGCGGCCGTGCTCGCCGAGGATGACCACGGTGCCGCCGGTCATGTACTCGCAGGCGTGGTCGCCCACGCCCTCCACGACCGCGGTCGCGCCGGAGTTGCGGACGCAGAAGCGCTCGCCGACGGTGCCGCGCAGGTGGACGCGGCCGCTGGTGGCGCCGTAGGCGATGACGTTGCCGGCGATGACGTTGCGCTCGGCCGCGACGTTGATCGCCGCCGCGTCGCGGTGCGGCCGGACCACGATGCGCCCGCCGGACAGCCCCTTGCCGACGTAGTCGTTGGCGTCGCCCTCCAGCCGCAGCGTGATGCCCGGGGCCAGGAACGCGCCGAAGGAGTTGCCGGCCGAGCCGACGAAGGTCAGGTCGATCGTGCCCTCGGCCAGGCCCTCGCCGCGGTGCACCTTGACGACCTCGTGCGAGAGCATCGTGCCGACGGTGCGGTTGACGTTGCGGATCTCGAACTGCGCCCGCACCGGCTCGCCGTCGCGGATCGCCGGCTGCGCCACGTCGATGAGCCGGTGGTCCAGGGCCTTGTCCAGGCCGTGGTCCTGCTCGCGGGTGCGGTACAGCGCGGCGCCCTCGGGCAGCTCGGGGACGTGCAGCAGCGGCGCGAGGTCGAGCCCGGAGGCCTTCCAGTGCGCCACCGCGGCCTCGGTGTCCAGCAGTTCGGCGTGGCCGATCGCCTCCTGCAGCGTGCGGAAGCCCAGCGCGGCCAGGTGCTCGCGCACCTCCTCGGCCAGGTACTCGAAGAAGGTGACCACGAACTCCGGGCGGCCGCTGAACCGCGAGCGCAGCTCGGGGTTCTGCGTAGCCACGCCCACCGGGCAGGTGTCCAGGTGGCACACGCGCATCATGATGCAGCCGGAGACGACCAGCGGCGCGGTGGCGAAGCCGTACTCCTCGGCGCCGAGCAGCGCCGCGATCAGCACGTCGCGGCCGGTCTTGAGCTGGCCGTCGGTCTGCACCACGATGCGGTCGCGCAGGCCGTTGAGCAGCAGCGTCTGCTGGGTCTCGGCCAGGCCCAGCTCCCAGGGCGCGCCGGCGTGCTTGAGCGAGGTCAGCGGCGAGGCGCCGGTGCCGCCGTCGTGCCCGGAGATCAGGACCACGTCGGCGTGCGCCTTGGACACCCCGGCCGCGACCGTGCCGACGCCGACCTCGGCGACCAGCTTGACGTGCACGCGCGCGTCCCGGTTGGCGTTCTTCAGGTCGTGGATGAGCTGCGCCAGGTCCTCGATGGAGTAGATGTCGTGGTGCGGCGGCGGGGAGATCAGGCCGACGCCGGGCGTGGAGTGCCGGGTCTTGGCCACCCACGGGTACACCTTGTGGCCGGGCAGCTGCCCGCCCTCGCCGGGCTTGGCGCCCTGCGCCATCTTGATCTGGATGTCCTCGGCCTCGGCCAGGTACTCGGCGGTGACGCCGAAGCGGCCGGAGGCGACCTGCTTGATCTTGCTGCGGCGCTCCGGGTCGCGCAGGCGCTCGACGTCCTCGCCGCCCTCGCCGGTGTTGGACTTGGCGCCGAGCTGGTTCATGGCGATGGCCAGCGTCTGGTGCGCCTCGTAGGAGATGGAGCCGTAGGACATGGCGCCGGTGGAGAAGCGCTTGACGATCTCCGAGACCGGTTCGACCTCTTCGATCGGGATGGGCTTGCGCCCGCCCTCCTTGATCTTGAACAGGCCGCGCAGCGTCATCAGGCGCTCGGACTGCTCGTCGACGCGCGAGGTGTACTGCTTGAAGATGTCGTAGCGCTTCTCGCGGGTGGAGTGCTGCAGGCGGAAGACCGTGTCCGGGTCGAACAGGTGCGGCTCGCCCTCGCGGCGCCACTGGTACTCCCCGCCGATCTCCAGCCGGCGGTGCGCCAGGCGGGAGGTGCCGGACTGCTTGGGGTAGGCGCGGGCGTGCCGGCGCGCGGTCTCCTCGGCCAGGGTGTCCAGGCCGACGCCGGCGATCTTGCTGAAGGTGCCGGTGAAGTACTCGTCGACGACGTCCTGCGCCAGGCCGATGGCCTCGAAGATCTGCGCGCCGCGGTAGGAGGCGACGGTGGAGATGCCCATCTTGGACATCACCTTCAGCACGCCCTTGCCCAGCGCCTTGATGAGGTTCCTGATGGCCTGCTCGGGCTCGATCAGGCCCAGGTGGCCCGAGCCCGCCATCTCCTCCACCGACTCCATGGCCAGGTAGGGGTTGACGACGGCGGCGCCGTAGCCGATCAGCAGCGCGACGTGGTGCACCTCGCGCACGTCCCCGGCCTCGATGACCAGGCCGACGTGGGTGCGGGTCTTCTCGCGGATCAGGTGGTGGTGCACCGCGGAGGTGAGCAGCAGCGAGGGGATCGGCGCGTGCTCGGCGTCGGAGTGGCGGTCGGAGAGCACGATGATGCGCGCTCCCCCGGCGATCGCCTTGGAGACCTCCTCGCGGACCTCCTCCAGGCGGGCCCGCAGCGCCGGGCCCCCGCCGGCGACCCGGTAGAGCCCGGAGACGGTGACCGCGCGCAGGCCCGGCAGGTCGCCGTCGGCGTTGATGTGGATGAGCTTGGCCAGCTCGTCGTTGTCGATGACCGGGAAGGCCACCTCGACCTGGCGGCAGGCCGCGGCCGTGGGCTGGAGCAGGTTGGTCTCCGGGCCGATGGTGGTGGCAAGGCTGGTGACCAGCTCCTCCCGGATGGCGTCCAGCGGCGGGTTGGTCACCTGCGCGAACAGCTGGGTGAAGTAGTCGAAGACCAGGCGGGGCTTCTCGGACAGCACCGCGACCGGGGAGTCCGAGCCCATGGAGCCCAGCGGCTCGCCGCCGGTGCGGGCCATCGGGGCCAGCAGGACCCGCAGCTCCTCCTCGGTGTAGCCGAAGGTCTGCTGGCGGCGGGTGACCGAGGCCCGGGTGTGCACGATGTGCTCGCGCTCGGGGAGCTTGTCGAGCTTGATCCGGCCGGCGTGCAGCCATTCGGCGTAGGGCTCGGCGGCGGACAGGGCGGCCTTGATCTCCTCGTCCTCGACGATCCGGCCGGCGGCGGTGTCCACCAGGAACATGCGGCCGGGCTGCAGGCGGCCCTTGCGGACCACGGTGGCCGGGTCGATGTCCAGCACGCCGAACTCGCTGGCCAGGACCACCAGGCCGTCGTCGGTGACCCAGTAGCGCGAGGGGCGCAGGCCGTTGCGGTCCAGGACGGCGCCGATCAGGGTGCCGTCGGAGAAGACCATGTCGGCCGGGCCGTCCCAGGGCTCCATGAAGGAGGAGTGGTACTGGTAGAACGCGCGCCGGGCGGCGTCCATCTCGCCGTGGTTCTCCCAGGCCTCCGGGATCATCATCAGCACGGCGTGCGGCAGGCTGCGGCCGCCCAGGTGCAGCAGCTCCAGGGTCTCGTCGAAGGAGGCGGAGTCCGAGGCGCCGGGCGTGCAGATCGGGAACAGCCGGTTCAGGTCGCCGGGGATGAGATCGGTGGCCAGGTCGGACTCGCGGGCCTGCATCCAGTTCCGGTTGCCGATGACGGTGTTGATCTCGCCGTTGTGCGCCACGAACCGGTAGGGGTGGGCCAGCGGCCAGGCCGGGAAGGTGTTGGTGCTGAAGCGGGAGTGGACCAGGCCGATGGCGCTGGCGAAGCGCTCGTCGAGCAGGTCCGGGAAGAAGGTCTCCAGCTGCGCGGTAGTGAGCATGCCCTTGTAGACCAGGGTGCGCGAGCTCAGCGAGGGGAAGTAGACCTCGGCGTCGCGCTCGGCGCGCTTGCGCAGCGCGAAGGCCAGCCGGTCCAGCTCGATGCCGGCCTGCCCGGCGGTGCCGGTGATGAACAGCTGGCGGAAGCGGGGCATGACGGACAGGGCGCCGTTGCCCAGGCCCTCGGGGTTGGTGGGCAGGTCGCGCCAGCCGAGCACGGCCAGGTGCTCCTCGGCCGCGATGGCCTCGACGCGGGCCTCGGCCTCCCGCGCGGCGTCGTCGTCGGTGGGGAGGAAGGCCACTCCGACGGCGTAGTGCCCGGCCGGCGGCAGGTCGAAACGCGCGTTCGGGTTCGGGTGCTCGGCCAGCACGGCCCGCAGGAACGCGTCCGGGACCTGCACCAGGATGCCGGCGCCGTCACCGGTCGAGGGCTCGGCGCCGGAGGCGCCGCGGTGCTCCATGTTGACCAGCGCCTGCAGCGCGTGGTCGACGATCGCGTGGCTCGGGACGCCGGTCAGCGTGGCCACGAAGGCGACGCCGCAGGAGTCCTTCTCCGCGCGCGGGTCGTACAGGCCCTGCGCCGGCGGCAGCGCCGAGAACAGCGGGGCGGCGCTGGCAGTGGTGGCGGCGGGTGCGGTCGTGGCGGCGGCCATAGCGTGGCCCGATTCGCCGTCGGGGCGGGAGGATCCGGGGCGACCGGTCGGTATGGCTGGGAATGCCATCAGGGCTGTCCTTCCGTCGTGTCAGTCTGGCACGGCGGGACGTCTTTGGCCCTTGCGCAATCCGATCAGGTGTAAGCAGAGGTTACAACATGGTGGGGCGGGTGGGGAGTGGACTATCTCACAGTCCGGGACGCGTGGTCCCGAGATGTGTTCCGGATGGTGAGACCGGCGAACTCGCTGTCGATCTTGGGCCGCGCACGCGGCGCCGCACGGGTCCGACTTGGCTCGGCGGCGGCGGCCGGACGGGCTTTGCACCATGTCAGACGCCACAGGTGAGGCGTATGTGGCGGCCCGGACGCGAGACGTCAGCGGCTCGCGGGCAGGGGTTCCTCTTTCCTATGCCCCGGACGGCGCATTCAACTCGGATTCAGCGGTGTGTGCCTTGACACGGGGCGACGAGAAGGCGTCGGCGCGGCGCGGTCTCCCGGCACGCTGTGGGTGACGACGGTTACGGTCGGTGCCCGAATCGTCTATGCGGGCCCGTGGGGCCCGGGTCGGGGGGGACGCTGATGGTGGCACGGCTTCGAGGACGCCGGCTTGCCGCAGCCGAGAAACGCGAGCGGCTGCGCAAGAGCAGACGACAGTGGTGGAGCGACACGGCGAACGATCCCGGTGTCAGCGATCTGGAGCGCGCGACCATCCAGAAGGCGGTGCGGGAAGCGGAGGTTCGGAACGACGCGATCGCGAAGCGGACTGCGGCCGCCGAGAAGTCCACGGCCGGGGTTCTCCTCGGGGTGCTGCTCACGGCCACGGTGCTCATCGAGACCTGGTTCCTCATGCGCCGGCCGTGGAGCCCGACGCGGCTGTACGACATCCTGTGGATCGTCGCCGGAGGCTTGTACGTGGGGTGTTCGGCGTCCATCCCGCTCGCTCTCCGTGACTTCGTCCAATGGCGAGCGCGCCACGAGGCACCGACGGTGTCCGGTCCGGTGCCCCTGACGCGGCGGATCCGACGGATCCGGCCCACGCGCCGCTGGTTCGTGGTCGTCCTCGCCCTCGTGATCACGGCACTCGCCGCAGTCCACGGCCGGCCGGCGTCCGTGATCGAACGGGACATCGGCATCGGAGTCACGCTGGCCGTCGCCGTGACAGCATTCCTCGCGGCGCTCATCGCCATGAGCTCGCGACTGAGGATCCGCAGCCTTCCGTCCCAGGTGTTCGACAGGGCGCTTCCCGAACTCTCCGAGCTCATCGTGCGAACGACGGATTTGGCCCCGGCGTGGGACCGCCCCGACGTCGTCCGCTATCTGGTCCACAGCGTGGAGAGCGTCGCCCGCACTGCCCGGAAGCCTGCGCCGTGGACCGGCAGAGCACCCCTGAGCGACCCGGCGATCCGTTCCGGGCTGCGGCAGCCGGCCGAGGACTTCGCTCGGATACTGCGGGCGCACAAACGTCCGTTGGCCCTGGCCCGCGACCGGTCGGAGTACGACAAGGTCACCGCGTCGCTGACCGCGGGGTTGGTTGCCATGTCCTCGCAGAACTGGGGAGCCCTGTTCGCCAACTCCCCCGCGCCCCGAAAGCCTTGGTTGTCGTCGTACGCGCTGACCCACGTGCTGCCCGCGGCGGTGCTGGGGGCGGCTGCTCTGGTGCTTCCTTGGGTACCGCCCTTCCGGCACGGCTCGCTGGCCGCGGGCAGCATCCGCGTCAGCCTCGTGTCGTTCGCCGTCTTGCGACTCGTTCCGGGGCCCGCGCTCTCCGACCTCGTCGACAAGGCCCTCGGGCGCGGTTTCGATTCCACGAAGCGCTAGCGGGGAAAAAATCGTCGGCGCGGCGCGAAGTCGCGCCGCGCCGACGGTCCAGTGCCGTTGCCGTTGCCAGCGCCTCAGCGCACGTACACCGCCATGAAGTCCTTCGTCGAGTTCACGAAGAACTTGTTCGGCCCCTGCAGGAAGTCCTCGTACAGCTTCGAGGTGTCCGGGTTGCCGTCGCGGTTCGGGAAGTACTGGAAGTCCGCCCAGCGCAGGTTGATGTCCAGCTGCATCCCGCGGACCGCGCCGGCGTCCTTCAGCAGGCGGGCCAGGGACGGGGCGGTCAGCTCATTGCCGCCGACCCAGACGATGTCGCCGTCGGCCTTCACCCCGACGCCGGAGCGCCACACGGCGGCTGAGCCGTGGTCGGCGCGGCCCCAATTGGAGCTGTCGTCGATGTAGGGGACGACCTGCCCGCCGTCGACCATCAGCTTCAGGTTCTGGCGGACGCTGACGATGTCCGTGTTCTTCTGGAAGCTGTAGTCGCGGCCCCACATGCCGACGGCCATGTGGCCGTCCTTGAAGATGACCTCGCTGGCCGCGCCGTCGACCAGCGGGGCCGCGGTGACGCCGTGGTCGTAGTAGCCGCCGTGGGACTCGCTGATCTTGAAGCCGCCGTTGAACAGGGCTATCAGGTTGGGGCGGGCGTTGGTGTCGATCTGGTTCGGGACGCCGGTGATGATCGAGTTCAGGCCGCCCTCGTGCCCGGGGTGCAGGACGAAGTTGCTGTGCTTCTGGTTGATCACCGCGATGTCGGCCGTGACGCCGGTGTACACCGAGTCCGGGCGGATGCGCGCGACCTGGACCACCGGCTGGCCGTTCGCGGTCTGGACCGCGACCTGGAACTCGCCCTCGCCGGGCTCCAGGGTCAGACCGGGCGGGGCCGGCATGCGCGGCTGCATCGCGATGACGTCCGCGGCCGAGGTGCTCGGGGCGCCCTTGGACGGCGCGGCGCCGCCCTTGGACGGCTTGGCCGAGCTCGGCGCGGTCGTCGGGCCCAGGTCGGTGAACTGCTTGGCGTCCACCGAGCCGCCCTTGGACGGCGGGTTCAGGTCGTACTGCCACTGCTCCAGCGTCGACACCACGCCGGCCATGCCGTGGTCGCGGCCCCATTCGGCCAGGCGGGCCTGCACGGTGTCGGTGCCCGGGGAGGTCAGGGCGCCGGCGATGGACCAGGCGACGGTCCCGAAGAAGAGGAGTACGCAGCCCCACAGCGAGCGCACCACGATCTTGCGGCGGCGGCGCTGCTTGGGGTTCAGGCGCGCCTTGTGTTTCCAGGGCAGAACGCGGATGCCGCGTCCGTACAAGGGGGTGTGGCGCCCGCGCCGCTCCGGGAGCGGAGCCTCGGACGCCTCGTCCTCGGCGGCGCCTTCGGTCGCGGAGGTTTCCTGCTCGACAGTGCCGGCTTCGGCGACGACGCGCGCCGTCTCCTCGGCGACGTCCTGGGGCACGGCGGTGGAGAGGGAATCGGCTTGAGGGCGCATGCGCATGTGGTCGTGGTCGCCGCCGGCCGAGGACAGCGAGACGGTCTCGGACAATGCGTCGCCCGGGAGCCGGTCGGCGGCGGGCAGCGCAACGGTTTTGGACAAGTCGTCGGCCGGAACCCGGTCGGCGGCAGACAGCGAGACGGTTTTGGACAAGTCGTCGGCCGCGTCGGCCGCGTCGCTCCTCGCCTCGCCGCTCCTCGCCTCG
>Ga0207671_10000627_pt1 | contig 46460 bp, 38 predicted proteins | sample KBSC24metaG_FD_184352 | JGI IMG/M metagenome (GOLD analysis project Ga0207671, IMG submission 184352) | Corn rhizosphere microbial communities from Kellogg Biological Station, Michigan, USA - KBS C2-4 metaG (SPAdes) (version 2) | ecosystem: Host-associated > Plants > Roots > Rhizosphere > Soil...
GTTACAGTACTTTCGGCGACATCCGTCAAGGCCACGGTTCCGGCAGGGGCAACAACCGGCACAATTACTCTTACTACTCCAGGTGGCTCTGCGGCGAGCCCGGCTTCGTTCACAGTAACAGCGTCGCCACCAACAATTTCAGCATTCGCTCCATCCAGCGGCCCCGTTGGAACGACAGTGCTGATTACTGGAACGAATCTAACTGGCAGCACAGTCAAATTCAACGGCACAACCGCGAAGTCGGTCAAGATTCTGTCATCCACGGCCATTCAGGCCATCGTGGCCGCAGGCACTACGACCGGTACGATTGCAGTAACCACGCCTGGCGGAACTATCCCCACTAGCACATCTTACACCGTCACTCCCTAAGCATTTGAAAAAGCCAGGAATTCAATAAGAAACAACCTCACAGAACTGAGAACAGGCTTGGAAATTCCAAGCCTGTTCTCAGTCCCCCTAAAGTCCCGGAGTGATAGAATTTAAATTTTATCACTCTGCTGATTTCCTTGCGATCCACGATGCCACAGCGCCCGGCGCAACTCGATGCGCGAGGAGAAGACGCTTGTACGACGAGGGCGTTATCAGGGTGGGGATAGGGCGTTCAAGGCAGTCCGCAATATCCTGAGCGACTGCGGCTGCACTGGTTTTCGGGAAGTTTTTGAGCCCTGCGCTAAGCGGAGTATCGATGACGCCCGGAACGACCTCCGTAAGCCCGATCCCCGAACCCTTCACCTCTCGTCGAACACGTCGTACAAGATGCCTAAGCGCTGCTTTCGTGGTGGAATAGATGGAGTCATTGGGCCACGGCAGTGTAGATGTTACACTGCCCACAACGAGTATGTGCCCGGATTTCTGTAGACGCATGATCGGCAGAAGCGCATTCAGGCAGCGCATCGTACCGAGCAAATTGATTTCTACCGCCGCCGCAATATCCGCGTCATCCGCATGCTCCAGCCCGAGAGCGCAGCCAACACCTGCGTTTATGAGCGCCACATCGATACGACCATATGTATACAGACTGTGTTGAACCATGGCATCAATATCAACGCGATTGCGAATGTCGCCGCTTATCGTCGTGGATTTACCACCGTGCGCCTGGATCTTCTCGCTGACCGCCTCAAGACGCCGCTCATCCCGTCCCGCGAGCACGACCTGCATCCCACGCTCGGCGCAAGCCAACGACACTGCCTCGCCAATACCGCTCGATGCTCCGGTGATTAGAATACTTCGGCCGAAAATTTGTGAAGAGGATCGCGACGAGGGTGGAGCAGACATGCCGGACATTTTGGCTTAAGATGCGGCTCGTGTCTAGGGGGATGCCTATCCTCGCCGTCGCTGTCGTACAGCGACGGCGAGGATAGATTCTTACGCCGCAGCCAGCGCCTTCTGATTAATCACCTGCTCGGCAAGGCGGGTGAGCTTGACGTCAGTCTCACCTTCTTCATCAAGAGTCGCTTCGAGAAGCTTGACGACTTCTGTATGACCAAGCTCCTGAGCATAAGTCTTCGCGGTGCCGTAAGCAGCGATCTCGTAGTGCTCAACGCGCTGTGCGGCAGCGATGAGAGCAGCATCCTTAACGGCCGGATTACCCTTCTCCTTGATGGTCTCAGCGCCTTCAGCAACGAGACCCTTCATAGCCTTGCAAGTCTTTCCTGCCGAGTCTTCGCCCAGCTTTGTGAAGATCGTGTCGAGGCGCTTGATCTGGCCTTCGGTCTCCTTGAGGTGAAGCTCGAATGACTGCTTGAGTTCGGACGACGTCGCAGCGGCGATCATCTTTGGAAGCGCCTCGGTGATCTGTGTCTCTGCGCTGTAGATGTCCTGAAGTTCTTCGATGAACAAGTCCTGTAGTGTGTCGAGTGGCATGGGTGAATACGACCTTTCGAAAATATCTTAAACTTTGATTAGGGACGCTCTGCAACGGCGGTGTGGTTCCGAGCATGCCCTTTCGCTGAAGTGTTTCCCCGAGCATGGACTTTGTCAAACCGGGGCGGCATTCACTTCGTTGACAGTTTGGATGCCCTTACGGTAAACTCACGAAGCTATGCCGTCGGTCGCAATTCAAAATCTGGGCTGTAAAGTCAACCAATATGAGAGTGAGCGAATCGCCGACAGCTTCGAATCCCTGGGGTTTGAGCTGCGCGACTTCCGCGAACCTGCCGACGTCTACGTTATCAACTCCTGCTCCGTCACCGCCGATGCGGATAAGAAGTCTCGTCAGACGGTAAGCCGCGCATGCCGGCAGAACCCCGAAGCGAAGGTCGTGCTGACGGGATGCTTTGCGCAGCTTGCCCTGGATACCCATGAAGCGGTGCCGGGCGCCGCGCTTCTTGTGCCGAATGATGAGAAGATGCGCACGGCTTCGCATGTGCTTGCCGCCTTCCCCGAACTACTGCCTTACTCATCCTCATTAGGCTCGTCCGTGCTAAATTACGAGGGCGGGGCGATGTTTCCGGAGAGCGCTCCCGGCGGCCTGATCGATCCTAGAAGCCTTCTGCCTAAGCCGGCTGCGCTTCATCGCACTCGCGCTACATTGAAGGTTCAGGACGGCTGCGAGTATTTCTGTTCCTTCTGCTCGATTGCATACACCCGCAATAAAATGGCAAGCCGACCGCTTGCCGATGTTCTCAATGAAGCGCGTCGCATGGCTGATTCGGGCGTGAGGGAGATTGTCGTCACCGGCGTGTGTGTGGGCGCGTATGGACCCGAAACGGGCAGCGGGGGAGCACGACTCGTCGATGTGCTGACGCAGGTCGCAGACATTGAGGGCATTGAACGCGTTCGCCTGTCTTCCGTTCAGCCGGTTGAAGTCCCTGACGAAATGATCGACGCCATTGCGGCGCACCCCTGCATTGCTCCGCATCTGCATCTTTCAGCGCAAAGCGGCGACGATACCACCCTTCGGGCAATGAACCGGCCGTATACGTCGGGCTATTTCGCCGAAAAGGCGGCCCGCCTGCGCGAAGCGATCCCGAATATCGGTCTCACGACGGACCTCATTGTGGGCTTTCCCGGAGAAACCGAAGAACATTTCGAGAATACGCTGGCGTTTGCGCGTTCCATGCGCTTCGCGCGCACGCATGTGTTCCGCTATTCGCCGAGGCAGCGGACTGCGGCCGCGGATCTGATCGATGACGTCCCGCCTGCCGAGAAGGAGCGTCGGCATCGCCTGCTGACTGCCGTATGTACCGAGGCTCAGAACGCGTTCGTCGCCGCACAGATCGGGCAGGTCGTGGGTGTTTTAGCCGAGTCGCGCGGCAAAGCCGAGGGATGGCTTGCAGGCTACACCGGCAACTACACTCGGGTGCACTTCCCATCCAGCCAGGCTCTTCGCGGTCGCATAGTCCCGGTTCTATTGACCGAAGCAACGCCCGAAGGCGAAGCGATCGGCACGCCAGTTACAGATCTACCCGATTCTTCAAAATAACGGTGTCCATCAGGAACCGAACAGGCGCCGAAATCCATTAATCATTAGGGAGCCAATATGGCAGATACGATCTTCTCAAGGATTGTCGCCGGCGAAATCCCGGCAAATATCGTCTATGAGGACGATGATGTCATGGCGTTTCACGATGTGACGCCTCAGTCGCCGATACATGTGCTTGTAATTCCTAAGAAGCCGCTTGTCAATCTGCTTGATGCGACTGCGGACGACACGCTGCTTCTCGGCAAGCTCATGCAGGGCACAGTCCATGTCGCGAAAACGCTTGGACTTGATGCTGACGGATTCCGCGTCGTGGCAAATGTCGGCAAGAACGGCGGGCAGAGTGTTGACCACCTGCATCTGCATGTTCTCGGCGGCCGCCCGCTTACGTGGCCTCCCGGCTAGAAAATTTCCAATCCTGTTCCACCACTCTGCCTCATAGAAGGATAAAATAACGGAAATGCAAAGACGATTGTTTCTGCTGCCCGCGCTCTGCCTTGCTCTCGCCGCCGGATGCAGCTCGCGCGAGACCACTCAACCCAGCAACACCCCGGTCGCGCCGGCCGCTGCGCCGGCAGCCGTCATGGGAGATTTTAAGGTAGCGCTGTTGACTACCGGCCCGGTGACGGATAAAGGCTGGAATGAGTCCGCTTACGACGGCGTGCTCGCAATCCAGAAAGATCTTGGCGCAACGATCGAAAAGCAGGAGAGCCTTCAGCCTAACCAGTTTGAGGAAGCCTTCCGGGACTTCGCCAACCGGGGCTTCAATATCGTAATCGGCCACGGAGATGAGTTCAACGCCGCTGCAAACAAAGTCGCTAAAGACTATCCGAAGACCGTTTTCGTGACGACCGGCGGCGATCACGCCGCCCCTAACGTTGTCCCGATCGTATTCGTTGCCGAAGAAGCCTGTTACCTTCAGGGCATGGAAGCCGCCATGATCTCCAAAACAGGCAAGGGCGGCTTTATCGGGGGCCAGCAGCTTCCCAACGTGCAGAGCGCCGCTGACGCTTTTGGCGCAGGCGCTAAGGCAGTAAACCCGAAGTTCGTATTCCAGCAGGCCTACCTGGGAAGCTGGACAGACACCGGCGCAGCGAAAGCGCAGACCGAGGCCCTGCTGACCGCCGGAAGCGATGTGATATCGCAGAACTGCGATGCTGCCGCCAAGGGCGTGTTCGATTCTGCCGGGGCGAAGCCGAATACCTATACATTCGGAGCAAATTCCGACCAGAACAGCCAGGCGCCTAACGTCTTCTCAAGCTTCATTCTGGATGTTCCCAAAGCATTCGATGACCTTGCCAAGCAGGTCAAGGGCGGAACATACAAGGGTGAAATCCTGAAGATCGGCCTGAAAGACGGCGATGTTCGCTTGCTCGACAACCCGAAGTTCGCTTCCGTATTGACGGCGGACCAGAAAGCAAAGATCGCTCAGGCTACACAGGACATCGAAGCTGGCAAATTGAAGGTGACCAAGTAGATTGGATGCCGCCGCGCTCCAGCTCAAGGGGATTACAAAGCGGTTCGGGGCGTTCACAGCTCTGGACCATGTTGACCTGACGCTGGAAAGCGGCGAAATCCTCGGTATTCTAGGCGAAAACGGCGCTGGCAAGTCGACCCTGATGAATATCGTCAGAGGGCTGTCCGCACCCGATGAAGGCGAACTGCGGATCGAAGGACAGAGCGTCCGTCTCCGTTCCGCCAACGATGCGCGGGCGCTAAGCATCGGCATGGTGCACCAGCACTTCCTCCTCGTTCCGTCATTCACCGTTGCAGATAACCTTGTTCTCGGTTCCGGCCTTACCGGTGTTGCGCTCTCATCCGTAAGAGAGACCGTCCTTGAAACGGCGAAGTCTGTCGTAAGCCGTCTGAACTGGACGCTGCCGTTTGAGGAAGTCGTTTCCTCACTCCCAGTGGGCGTAAGACAGCGTATCGAAATCGTTCGCACACTCCTTTCCGATCCTCGTATCATACTTTTCGACGAACCGACGGCCGTGCTGGCTCCTGCCGAGATCAACGACTTTCTGCGCGTGATGGCGGCTCTGAAAGCTGAGGGCCGTTCACTTGTGTTTGTAACTCACAAGCTCAAGGAAGTGACGGCGATCTGTGATAGAGTCGTCGTTCTCCGGCGCGGCCGGGTGGTGGAGGCGGTTCGCACGGCGGATTCCTCCGAAGCGGATCTCGCTCGCCGTATGGTTGGCGAGGCAACAGCAGAAGCTGCAGAGATTTCCGAAGTGATCCCAAACCCTGCTCAAGACAGCGATGCAATCGGCGGAGCATCGGTTCTCTCCCTGCGCGGCCTCTCCACATCCCCCTTTGGACACGGTGTAACGTTACAGAGTATCGATCTCGATTTGCAGGCAGGGGAAATACTCGGTATTGCTGGGGTGGACGGGAACGGCCAAACAGAGCTCGTGGATGTACTGAGCGGTCTCAGACCATGGTCCGACGGAACCGTTGAGGTTTGTGGAACGGGGATGCAGCGGCTTGTGCCGGCGGACCGCGCAAGGGTGGGGCTTGCCGTGATTCCGCCCGATCGTCAGCGCGAAGGACTGGCGCTGGATATGACGATCATGGAGAACCTCGTGTCCGACTCGCTGCGTTCCGGACCGATGCGCGCAGGGCCATTTTTGCGAAATGCCGTGATCAAGAAACTTGCTGCCGGGATGGCTGAGAAGTTCGATATCAGGACTTCCAATATCCTGCTGCCAGCCAGGTCGTTGTCCGGTGGCAATCAGCAAAAGATCGTCATTGCGCGCGCATTGCGGCAGGAGCCTAAGATTGTCGTCGCCGCCAGTCCGACACGCGGTCTCGACGTCCATGCGACAGCATATGTCCATTCCAGGCTTCGTGAGAGACGAGATGCCGGCGCAGGAATTCTGTTGATCTCGACTGAGCTTGACGAGATCATCAAGATGAGTGACCGCATCGCAGTACTATACGAAGGTCGCATTATGGGCATTGTCCCGCCGACTGCGACGCGAGAGACGATTGGGCTGATGATGGGAGGGCGTGTTGCGAATGCGTAGCGCGCTTGCTGCCGGAGGCCGCGGTCTTCTGGCGGCTTTAACGGTCTGCATCCTTGTACTACTGACGCTGTGGATAGCGCTGCGCGATTGGCCGCTTGTGCTGCAGGCCGTCGCTGCATTGTATTCCGGCGCATTTGGAAGCGCCTACGATATCGGCAATACGATCAACAAGACGACACCGCTCTTGTTGACAGGGCTTGGGGTGGCGCTGGCATTTCGCGCGCGGCTGTGGAATATCGGCGGCGAGGGGCAGTTTCTGGCGGGCGCGCTGGCAGCATCGGCAACGGGGGCATATGGCTTGAAGCACTTGCCTGGCAGCGTTCTGGTGCCGTTGACTTTGATGTCGGGCTTTGCGGCTGGAGCGGTCTGGGCGGCCATGCCTGCCCTGCTCAAGGTATGGCGCAGTGTGCCGGAAGTGATCAGCACCATCATGTTCAACTTCCTGGCGCTGAACCTGCTCTCATACCTCGTACATGGACCTATGCAGCAAGCCAGCCATGCGCAGCCGGCCACGGAAGCGCTGCCTCCCTCGGCTCAATTGCCAATTCTCTGGCCGCATACGACCATGCACCAAGGCATTGTCGTTGCCATGGTTGCAGCCGCCGCAGTCTGGATCTTCCTATTCATGACGCCGGGTGGTTTCAATCTCAGGTTCGTTGGGGCAAATCCTGATGCTGCGCGGTTTGCGGGCGTGGGAGTGAAGTGGACGACGTTCTCTGTGCTTGTGCTCAGTGGCGCGTTATGCGGGCTTGCGGGGTCTGTGGAGTTATCCGGGCTGGTAGGGACGGTATACGAGACCTATGCGCCCGGATATGGCTTCGCCGCGGTGGCAGTTGCCCTCCTGGGCAGACTGCATCCGGTCGGCATAACGTTCGCGGCATTGTTCTTCGGCGCGCTGGCGGCCGGCGCAGGCGCAATGGAGCGCTGCGGCGTATCGCCGTCAGTGAGCTACGTCATCCAGGGACTGACGCTATTTGTTCTGCTTCTATTCCAGCAAATCAAATTCGGCCGAAGCCGGACAGCGAATATTGGCGTTGTGGACGAGGAAACTAAAAACGCGATTAGCGTACGATAAGGCGTCTAATTGGTTTAGACGACACAACAGGTGGCGGCATGAAAACAATGCCGCTGGGGAAGTACATATCGCGGACAGAGGTACCATATGCCGATATTATCTATCTTCGGCGTCCCACTCAGCACATAGTTCTGATGTTCCGCCCCGGCCTTTTTTGCCGTATCGGGTTCGTGTACTATATGATACGCTACTATCGCCTGCGAAGCGAATGGTGGGTTTGGGTTCCGATGACGTCATCGGAAAAGTGTGCTCAAGCAACTCATCAACGGATACGCCGGCTTGTTCAGCATATTGACGCAATGCTGCCTCAATTTTCGGCGCCAGAGTTAGCGACATCGCTTTATTCTCCTAACTTTAGAATTACGGAATCATTATAGAACAATGGGGCAGAAAATCAAGCGCTACCGTTCGTGTTCAGGCTGACAATTAACTGCCGTCTTGCTCAGTGCCGTCCAGACCGAGCTCCAACCGATAGTTCCTACGTTGTTGACGCCAATAACGTTCGCATAACGGCAGAAAATCGCACCAAGGGCAGACGTTGGGGAGCGGCTCAGGATTGACCGCCTCGAAGTCGGCGTCAAGGATCTCACCGCCCAAAAAGCGCAGTTCGTCCTCAAGCTCCGTCAGCTCTTCATCGCTCAGTCCAACGGTCGCGCTTGCTCCTGTCTGGAGCGCGTGGATCGTTGCGGTTACGTTCCTGTCCGGGTTCAGCCTCTTGGTGAGAAGTTGATAAACGGACATTGCAAGCATATTGCGAACGTCTTCTTCCGTGATCGATCGCCGCCCTGACTTGTAGTCTACGATTTCAAGCGATCCATCCTCATGTTCGTCGATACGGTCTATGCGCCCCGTGAGGACGAATCGTCCCATATCGTACTTGAGCATTTTCTCCGTGAGGAACGTTCGCACGACAGGGGGGCGATCAAGCATGGCGGCGTGATAGTTCTCAAGGATAACCTGGGCCGCTTCACGCTGCTGCTGCTCATGCTCAGCGCTATCGTATCCTGCGGACACCCAGCCCGTTTCCAGGTTCTTGACAAGCTCTTCGCTGGATACGGTCTGCGCACCGCCTTGTTCATGAAACGTCTGAAGGGTTTGATGCAGGCTCGTGCCGAAGGCATATCCCGCCCGCGCTTTGTGGTAAAAACGGCCGAGCTTGTCGAAGTACTCCAGGCGGTACATCATCCGGCAGGATAGGTACGTTCGCAGGCGGGTGGGGGAAAACTCCGGTTTTCGTGGTTTTCGTTCAGGTTTCGGCGCGCCGCCTGAACGCGCGTTCGCCGCTGGATTACGAGGCATGAGGCGATTATACCTTCGCTACGTCGTCCATGCGCACCACGATGCGGCTGCCTTGCACCATAACGACCTGGATCTTTTGCCCGCTGTTCACGAAAGAGCCTTCCGTTACAACGGGCAGGCGAAGGCCATCAAAATCCGCTGTGCCTGAGGGCCGCAGTTCTGTGGCCGCCACGCCGTATGCGCCGAGCATGGGAGTGTAATCTTCGCTAGACACATACCCGTCCAGAGCGCTTTGCTGCATCGGCTGCCCCAGTTTGTTCCAAACACGGCTGCGGGGCAGGTAGATGAAAAAGGCCACCAGGATGCCGACGGTGGTGATCAACGCTCCTGTGAGTGAGAACAACGCGCCGGACTGCGCACCGCCAAGGGCGTAAAACATTCCTACGGCAATGAGGCCCAGCCCAAGCACGGCGGATACGCCATGGCCGGGAAAGATATGCGTCTCGAACAGGAGCAGCACGATGCCGGCCAGAACCAGCGCAATGCCGACCCAGGATGCGTTGCCGACGGCAATGTGCGAGGCAAAGATGATAAGCACGAGCACGCCGCCTAGAATGCCGGCGATGCCCCAAGTGTGCCATGTCATTACCTCGACGATTATTAGCGCAATGCCGAGGGCAAGCAGCAGAATTGTCGCCCACGGCTGGGCAATCCACCTCGCGATCGCATGCCACTGATCGAACTGAACCGGCGATACGGTGGCATTGGGCAGCCCCATCTTAACGAGGATCGTGGGATAGTCAGCCGCAATGACATCGCAATACCCGACAGTTTGGGCAACTTTCGGGGTGAGGGTGACAAACGACCCGGTGGCGATGGCGCCGACTTGCGGCAGGGGGCTATCGACGCCGGCAAATCCGGTGGCAATAGCAGGGTTTCGTCCCGTGGCTTCCGCGGCGGCCTTGAAGTCGAGCTTCGCATTGCTGCCGACAGCGTTTCCAAGGGTAGCCGCAGGCGCCATAGCGATGGTTTTACATGCCACAACAATGAGGCTGCCTGGGCCGATTGCGTGGTCGTGGACATATGCAGCGACGGGCAGCGAACTTGCGAGTACCGCCGATTTTATACGGATCGCGGCATCGTCACTACCGGAATTCGTATCAAGGTCAATAATAACGCCTGATGCGCCGGTGCGCCACGCCTGATTGAGCTGTTCTGAAACAAAGTCCGCCTTCGCGCCGTCGACTGAGCCATGAATCTCGATTACGGAGACATGGGTGACTTGAGCATAGGCTGTTAGGGGGATGAGCAGGAATAGCAGACACATGAGGAAGCAGCGCATCCTGCTGAATGCAGAATGCGCTCCAATCGGCCCGAAAATGCCGGCCGCTCCTTTGCGGCTTCCTTCATGCAAAGCGATATCATGCATCGCCGGTGGTGTTCTCATATCGTGTCAAAGGGTCCGCAAGCAAATAGCGCTCAAGGCGCTGATGCGTCCGGTCTGCCAGGGCATGTGTGTACAGGATAAGCCCCGCAGAAATTGACGATAGGAACATTGTCCAACGTGTACGCAACCGCTGCGCCGGTACCATCTTCCGCTCGGCCCGGTATTCGGCCATCTTCGGAGCGAACTCCGCCCAGAGGTCCAGGCGTGGTTCTTCCGGCGGCAAACGGTGCAGCACCGAGATCATTCTCTCGAACTGCATCAACTCCGCGGCGCACTCCGGCGATTCCGCCAGGAACGCCTGAAGCCTTTCTTTTTCCGGTGCATCGAGCATGCCTTCCACATAATCGGAAAACATCTCGCGTGCGTCTTCGGTGGTCACAGTAGCATCACCCCTACTTCTTTTGTGCGTGTGTCCCCACCTCAGGGCCAACTAGCCCCAAGAACGGCTGAAATTTGGTCTTAAATGCCAGTCTTGCTCGGTGCAGCTTGGACTTGACGTTTACAAGCGACATGTCCATGATGTCACCAATTTCCTCGTATGACAGCTGCTGAAAGTCCCGCAGAGTCATTAACATTCTCTGTTCCGGCGTCAACTCCGAAAGGACCCGATCGACGATCCGCTGCAGCTCCCGGTTTTCAACGAGAGCAACAACGTCCGCCTCCGGATCCGGTAAATCTCGAGTCCGGCCGTCCTCGTTGGGCAGGCTTTCGTCGAGCGAAAAATCTTCGTGATCGGTTCTGCGCCGGTTTTCCCTGATATGGTTCAGGCACGTGTTCTTGGCAATCGTGTAAAGCCACGTGCTGAACTTGCAGTCGCCCTTAAATGCAGAGAGCGAACGCAAGGCTCGGTAGAAGACCTCCTGCGTGAGGTCATACGCCTCTTCTCCATTTACCATCCGGCAGACCAGATGAAAGATAGGCGTCTGATACTTCTTAAACAGCTGCTCGAATAGCGCCGGGTTGCCCGTTGCGCGAAACTGCCGCACGAGCGCAACATCGGGATCGAGACGCGGCAGATTCGTGATTTGTGCGCCTAAGCGCGTGTTGGATGCTGTCTGCATCGAGCGGTCAACTCTTGTCCCTTAGATATTGGACACCATAGGTGTCACATAAGTTGCAGCGGCGAGTGAATCATTTTAGCAAAATTTTTACTCTGCTCGCAACCTTATACCCGACACCTTGCCATGATGGGGCATTCTGTCATTTATTTCAGCTTGGATGCACTTTTGGAGCGGCATTGACAGCCACAATCAACTACGTCCATAATTTAGTATTGCTGAATTATGTGGGCGATTAAATGACGTCACCTGTAATTGTCGAAATTGAAATGCCGGCTGGTTGGGAAGATTTTCGTCTGGCGGAAGGTCTCCATCGCCGGCTTCATGATCTTCTTGACCGTCAGGATCTGGGACAACCGCTCACTCTGGAAGAGAGAGACGAAGCCCAAGGCCTAGTCGATCTCTCTGAATGGCTATCATTGCTTCGTCTGCAAGCCAAGCGGATTGCTAGTCAATCTTCGACGCAAGAATGAGTGATATTCCGATTACGTTGCGTCGCATGGTTATTCGCCGTGCCGACAATCGCTGCGAGTACTGTGGACTATCACAAGCCGGCCAAGAGGCGACGTTTCACATAGACCATATTACTCCAACTATTGCCGGTGGTAGAACTGTTGCCGATAATCTTGCGCTCGCATGTGTCTCGTGTTCGCTACGCAAAGGAGCGAACCGTACCTCTGTGGATCCGCAAACTGGCGCGACTGTATCACTCTATAACCCACGTCAAGCTTTGTGGTCTTTACATTTTCGCTGGGACGGTGTAGTCGTAGTCGGAATTTCGCAGGCGGGCCGGGCAACTATCGTTGCGCTTGACATGAAGCGGTCTATAATTTTGGCTATTCGCCGCGAAGAAGAAATTCTCGGTAGACATCCTCCTAACCGCGAAACCACATAACCATCTCTAAATCCTGCTTGCTGCCTGAAATATCACTGTAATACACCTTATTGCTGCCCAATTGCCGCCTGCTGAGCTATCACCAAACACATGTCCGGCCGAATTTGGTATAATAAACGGCTATGGCGATGAATTCAGAAGGTTTTGTTAAGGCGCGATCTCTATCGCTCCCAATGGCGGATGAGAACTCCGTTGTGCGGCGCGCGAAAGCGGATCGGGCGACGGTGCTGTCGCTTGAGCCGGGATCGCCGGCCGATGAGGCCGGGGTGAAGCTGGGCGATGTGCTGACGCACGTCAACGAGAACCCTGTTCTGGATATTGTCGACTTCGCTTTCCTCTCCGCCGGTGAGCAGGTAACTCTCGATGTTGACCGCCCCGGCACAGGCCCGCTGCGTTTCGTTATCGATAAAGGTTACGACGAAGACCTCGGCATCGAGTTCGGCGACGACCTGTTTGACCGCGTGCACATCTGCAAGAACAAGTGCGTTTTCTGCTTCCTCTACCAACAGCCTAAGGGACTGCGTCCGTCGCTCTATATCAAAGACGACGACTACCGGCTCTCGTTTCTCCACGGCAACTACCTGACCCTCACCAACATGGGCGAATCGGAGTTCCAGCGCGTTATCGACCAGAAGTTGTCGCCGCTCTATGTTTCCGTGCACGCCACCGATCCCGAAGTGCGCGGCCGGATGCTGGGCCGCAAGGGGCCTGAGGCCATCCTTCCACGGCTGCGTATGCTTGCGGAGAACAAGATCCAGATCCACGGCCAGGTCGTTCTCTGTCCGGGCTACAACGACGGCGAACAGTTGCGCCAGACTGTGCATGAACTGGCCGACCTTCATCCGGACCGGCTCGGCATGTATGGCGGCGTCCTTTCCGTTGCCGTCGTCCCCGTCGGCCTGACACAGTTCCGTGATCGTCTGGCAGCCCTCAAGACATGCGACCCCAAGTTCTGCCATCATCTCCTGCAAGAGGCCGAGCGCTGGCGGGCGAGATACCGCAAGGAACTCGGCACGAACTTCGTGTTCCTCAGCGATGAGTTTTATCTGAGCGGTGGGGTGGAACTACCGGCGGCGCGCCAGTACGAAGGCTTCCCGCAGCTTGAGGACGGGGTGGGGCTGGTCCGTCTGTTCATGGACGACCTCAAGAAGGTAGAGAAGAAGCTGCCTGCGCGCGTCGCGACGCCTCGGTCAGCCACGATGGTGACCGGCGAGCTTGCCGCTCCGCTGCTCGGTGATTTGGCAGCCGCACTCAGCCGCGTGGACAATGTGAGCGTGAACGTATGCGCCGTGCACAATACCTTCTTCGAGGGCAGTATCAATGTCGCAGGACTTCTCACGGGCCGCGACATTGCTAAGGCGCTGAACGGCATGGGCGATACTCTTGGCGAACGCATTATCATTCCAACGATCATGCTCCGCGATCCCGATCGCGATGTCTTCCTCGATGATATGACCCTTCCCCAGTTTGAAGAGGCCGTAGGCCGCCCAGTGTGCGTTGTAGACCGAACGCCAAGCGCTGCGGCGAAGGCGATTTTGAATTAGGAAACCCAGGACAGCTTGCGTTTGTTCGTTAGGCCCCCTCCTTGCGTCCTCCCCGAAGGGTAGGGCCATTCGCTTTGGTGATAGGCTTTCGCAACTTGGCGCATGGTCAAGAAACAGAACGCTTGATCCAACCGGGACGCGCCCTCCCTTCGGGAGGGAATAAGGGTGGGTCTGAAACGGGAGGCGCTTACGAAGTCTCCGGTGGCGGTTCTATTTTTCTCGGATGCGCTTTCTTATGCGCTTCCTGCAGCCGTTCGGTTGTGACGTGTGTATAGATCTGCGTCGTCGCCAGGCTGCTGTGTCCTAAAAGCTCCTGAACCAACCTCAAATCTGCGCCGCCGGCAAGCATATGCGTTGCGAACGTGTGGCGCATGACGTGCGGCGTCAGCTTTAAGTGCGTGGATGCCACTTCGCAGTAACGCGTAAAGAGCTTGCGGACTCCGCGATCAGAGATCCGTTCTCCATAACGGTTTACAAATAGCGCATCTCCATGGGCCTTCTTGTGGCCGGCTGCCGGGCATTGACGGCCGTTGAGGAGAAGCGACGGCCGTCCCTGTGCTAGATATATCTCCAGAGCGTCCGTTGCGTGCTTTCCGAGCAGCGTGACACGCTCCTTGTTTCCCTTGCCGATTACTCGAACCGATGCGGATGGAAAGTCGATGTCGTCCACATCCACGGATACAAGCTCGGCGGCGCGCATGCCGCTGGCATAGAGCGTTTCAAGCAGGGCGCGGTCGCGCAGACCGAGTGGGGAGGAATCGGGAGCCCGCATCAAGGCTTCGATCTCTTCGCCGCGCAGGAATTTCGGCAACCGCTTCTCCGTCTTGACGGTCCGCAGACCGGCGGCGGGAGATTGCGGTATCGTACCCTGCTTAACCAGGTGGTCGAAAAATGAACGGATTGCGGCGGTCTTGCGGGCGCGGGTGGTTCGGGCAAGCTCCTGCTGCTGCAGATGCGCCAGGAATGCGCGCAGGTGGGAGAGGGTGATGCCGGCGGCGTCGGTGACACCCTCAGATTCGAGAAACGTTGCCAGCTGGCCGAGATCCTCGGAATATGCCTTGACTGTATGGGCCGAGCATCCGCGCAGCCCATACATCGTGTCCAGAAATGAATCTATCTGGACGTCAAGCACAGACCGATTCTTCCTGCGGCTCAGTCTCTTCTGTTACTGCCTCTGTAATAGGGGCAGGCGGAGGAATAATCAGATTGAGGTCCGGAACTGTGGACAGTGCCGCCAGTCCCCGTTCAGCCATGATACGCGCCTTTTCCTTCTTGTCGCGGATGCGCTCTTCAAGAGGCGGCACAATTCCCCAATTTGAGTTCATCGGCTGGAAATCCTTGCCAGCATAATGCGCCACGTGCTCTATCAGGGCGCCTAACATTGTCGTATTGGGCAGTGTGATCAACGACTGGTCTTGGGTCAACCGTGCAGCGTTCCGGCCGGCGAGGATACCGACTGCTGCCGATTCGACGTACCCTTCGACGCCGGTGATCTGACCGGCGAAAAAGATATTCGGGTATTCCCGCATTTGAAGCGTGTCGCTTAACAGCTTCGGTGACTGAATATATGTGTTGCGGTGCATTACACCGTAGCGGACGAACTCGGCGTTCTCCAAACCCGGGATCATCCGGAAGATGCGTTTCTGCTCGCCCCACTTCATTCGTGTCTGGCAACCAACCATAGAATAGAGGGTCGCTGCCAGGTTCTCCTGGCGCAACTGCAGAGCCGCCCACGGCCGGCGGCCGGTATTCGGATTGACGAGGCCGACGGGCTTCATGGGACCGAAGGAAAGGGTTTTCGGTCCGCGCGATGCAAGCACCTCTATTGGAAGACAGCCTTCAAAATATGGAACTTTGGTTTCGTAGTCATGCTGCGGCGCCAGTTCAGCGCCAAGCACTGCCTGATAGAACGCATCGTACTCCTCGCGGTTCATCGGGCAGTTAATATATGCAGCATCTCCTTTATCGTACCGCGACTGGATGAAAACCTTCGATCGATCGATCGTCGACGCGTCGATGGTCGGCGCGATGGCATCGTAGAACGAAAGTTGCGACGTCCCAGTGAGCCGGGCGATGTCTGCCGCCAGCGTATCGGACGTTAAAGGTCCGGTTGCGACGATATGCACGCGATTCTCATCGATAGCGACTGCCTCTTCCCGCACTATCTTGATGTTGGGATGGCCTTCTAGACGTTCCGTGATCGCAGCTGCGAACAGCGTGCGGTCTACGGCAAGCGCTTCCCCGGCGGGGACGGAAGCCGCCTCAGCCGCCGTGATGATAATGGAGTTGAGCCGCCGCATCTCTTCTTTGAGAAGACCGGCGGCGTTGGTCAGCAGATTGGACTTCAAGGAGTTTGAGCAAACAAGCTCCGCAAGGTTGCCGGTCTGGTGAACAGGGGTGGGGACCACGGGGCGCATCTCGTACAGGGTAACGGATGCGCCCGCATTTGCCGCCTGCCACGCCGCTTCACTGCCGGCGAGGCCGCCACCGATTACTACTACTTCATGGGACATAGGTTAGAACTCACACTTGATCACATCGGCGTTTCGAGGGACGCAGAAGCGAATATTTTCTTGATCCCGTGATAATACCCTACGCAGTTCATTCTAAGCCCTTCTCCGGAAGATGTCAACGAGGTGTATACAACAATACCAATTGCTTACCTGAAGACCTGGGATTGCGGTTCTATAAAAATAATATTTTTTGGCTGTAACAAGATATGAGATAAAGCCTATTCTGTCATGTGCAGCAAAAGCTAATCGATATGTTGTCTTACAAAGGAGTTTTGAGAAGTATGTGTAAAGCAGAAGAATATATTGAGGACGATCAGTCCCCGTTACGAATATGCATAGACCGAATAATTCCAGTTCAATATAATCCCGCTAGATCGGTGGCTCTGAGAGCAATAAGACAGAATTTTGATACAATTGCCGAAAATATCTCCTTGCCGGAACTGCATTCGTCTGGAATTGTGGAGCGTTTCAGCGCTGCCATTATTGAGCCAAAGAAATGGGAAAACGGTCGTACTCTTAAATGTCGGTTCCTTGATGGAAGTAATATCCAGCGTAACCGTGTTGAGGATAAAGCTCATATTTGGGAACAGTACGCAAATATTAAATTCGAGTTTACGGATGCTCTCGATGCCGAAATCCGAATTTCGTTTTCAGCGGATCCGGGCAGCTGGTCTGCCGTTGGGAATGATTGCTTGGTCGAACAATATTTCCCAAAGTTTCAACCGACGATGAATTTTGGTTGGCTTCGCGACGGAACGGATGATACGGAATATGAGCGTGTAGTGGTCCATGAGTTCGGCCATGCTTTAGGTTTGATTCATGAACATCAAAGTCCATCAGAATCGCTCAAGTGGAATGCGGACGCGGTGTACGCGCAATTCCAAGGTCCACCGAACTTTTGGACTAAAGATGATATTGATCATAATATCTTGGAGAAGTACTCGCCCGAGGGACTCAAATTTACGCCTTTCGACCCTGATTCGATAATGCTCTATATGTTCCCCGGGGATCTGTTTCTAGATCACAAGCCAACTAAAAATAATATACATTTGTCAGCCCAAGACGAAGCATTCATCAAGTCGATGTACCCTAAACCCTAGTTCATCACAGTCAATCATATTGCCGGTTATTGTAGAATTAATTGCGATAATCGCATATCAGTCCCTGTCCCAATTAACCTTGAATAACCGGCATACTGGACAGCTTTTGCATTACCGAATAGACGAAAGCAAGCGCTTCGGCCCACATAGTCGCCAACGTGGCTGCCATCCACAAGTCGTAATGTGTCACAGCCAATAAGAGCGCCGCAGCGATCCACGCTATGCGAGATGAGGGGACTTGTCTTCGCATCCCTGTATCTCAGGCGCGAGATACAGGCGCTTTCGACTTGACTGCAGAGACTCTACTGTTTTTGCTCGGCGCGCTCAGCTTCTTCGGCATTCGCATACGCCCTGGCGTTTTCCCCTGTCACCGGAGCGCCCCAGAGACCTGCGGCCATGGGAATGACAGATGCTCCTTTGGGGTGAACTATTGTAGTGTCAGGGCCGTATGTCAGCAGAAAACTATCCTGCACTCCCAACGAATAGCAGATACCGCGGCTTCGATCGTCATAGTAGAAGCCGACATATCCGCCGCCATTGGGATCTGTAAAGTTGTAAACGTGCTTTTGAAGCGAATAACGCTTAATGAGTTGCTTGAACGTCAGACCAAGTTGATCCTGCTTCGCCGAATGGAACTCCTGAAGCTGGACAACTTTACCGTTGCGCGACAGCACCTCAAATAGTGTTAGGTTGTCGCCAATTTGAGTTTCCCATGTATCGTCAGTAATGCCGTGCCTCCTGGCATGCGATTCCTTGTAACTCTTATGCAGACCTTTGAAATGCATTCTTACGGAGTTGGCGGCATCGCGCTGCCTGCTGCCTAGGGGTATTCCCCATAAGCTTCTACCTGGCACAGCATCCGAAGCGGCACTCGCGCTGCCTGCCACCATTGCGAAGACAGCTGAAATAACCGCAAATTTTACGAAATTCAATGATAGAGCCTCCTCGCTCTTTGGAAAGCCGTGCCTCGATTGGTGTAAGACGACACTGGCCGCCCAGCTATTGGTAAGGGGCCGAATCGAATTTCAGCCTGTCCCCACGACCATTATGCCTTCTCTGTTGCCAGAGGATCGGCGTGACGATGGATCAGTTTCCAATCACCGTTGTCGCGACGAAAGATTTCGGGTATACGCAAGTTGAACTCAGTCGTTTCGGTACTGCCGGCCATTTTCGCTGCGGCTCGCTATAATCCTACTCAGTAGGCAAGCCCATCACTGGCTCCCATGTGCAGGATCTCAAAGTGCGTATCGCCGGTCGTAAAACTTTTAGCGTCGCTCTTGTAAGTTGTATTTACATCCCCAGGATCCCTTTTGAAGCCGCCGCGTGGGCCAAAGAAGGTTGACGGCGCAATTGTCGTGGAGAGAGTGTCAAGCGGGGCAGGGTCGCCGCTTACATAGGCTTTTGCGGCTTCCTCGCGTTGCTTCATAAACTGTTTGAAGTCTTCCAGGTCGTCGTTAGGCATCTGGATTCTCCTTGCATACAGAATAGTATCTTGCCACCGGCTAAGCCGGCGGCAATGTCATCCTTGGCAATACCACTAATTCAAAGAGAATCAAACCAGACCCAATGCCAGCATTCTAGACCTGGCTATACATCAATGAACCGGGCGTCGTGAGCAATTCCCCGGTTTCGAGCAGGGTTTTGAGACCGGATAGGATCATAGGCCAGCCGCCGTAAAGCTGGTTGTTGGCGCCCTCGCGCAGCTGATCGTGAGTGACGACAAGCCTGCATGAGTCGCCCACAGGCTCAATCTCCCAGGTGACGCGCGACGTAGCCTCAGCTTTCACATCCTCGCCCCATAACGCATTGAAGCTCTGAACGAGCCGGCGAGGCGGATCGACCTCAAGATTCTCGCCCTCCATGAGCAGCCCCGGCGCGCCGGGTGAACTGCCGGCGTAATGGGATCCAGGAGTCCAATCGGATTCGACACGCACTCCAAAGCTGTATTTGCTTCTCAATTCAGGGTTGGTGATCGCTTCCCAGAGTCGCTCGGGAGTCGTCTTGATATAGATCTCGAATACTTTCTCCATGGTATGGTTCTCCAATTGTTGTTTGAGGTCTGTCAGGGCTGCAGCCCAGGGTTCCGCGTACTTGCTGACCCACCTATCGTGGACAAGCCGGATCGGGATGGGGTTCAGGAAGTGCAGCTTCTCGCGGCCACGTCGTTTGGTCACGACGAGGCCCGCATCCTCAAGTGCTCGAAGATGCTTCATGACACCGAAGCGAGTCATCGGCAGCCGCTCCTCAAGCGCGGTCAGAGTCTGCCCATCCTCCTTGAACAGCTCATCAAGCAGGCTGCGGCGAGTTGGATCTGCGAGAGCTTTGAAAACGTCGTCCATGGTAGTATTATACGTGACTATTTAGTCACCTGTCAAGGGGCAGTAGATTTATGCCGTATCATCATGATATGGACGACAAGCCGAAAGATGCCGTTCCTAATGGCCGTTCACATGAGTTGACGCAAAACATCGGCCCTGATCGAAATTTCGATCAGGGCCGATGTTTACGTTCTTAAGTCGCTTACAGACGCTTGGACTACAACTCGTATTCGTCAATCGGCGAGAAGTAGATTACGGTTACGATGTCGTCTTCGGTTACTTCGCGGGCATAGATGCGGGACATCAGGCCGGTGACATCTTCGATGGTGCGGAACTCGGGGTTCTCGCGTTGTATGTCTCTCGGTGAGAGGTCCCTCAGAGGCTTAACCTCTGAGGCGTCTATGATGGCGCAGAAGAGCTTCTTGCGCCGCGAGTAGCGCGGGCCTACGGTCACCCATACGATCTGGCCAGTCTGGTACTTGTCGGTCTTGTTGCCAAGGCGGATCGAGGCCGACTTGCGGCCTCGCTTGAGGGCGTCACCGTACAGCTCTGAGTAAAAGTTCAGGGCGAACATTCCGTTACTTTATCCTTTTTCTGCGGCTACGAGTTCCCGGACGGGAGCGACGGTCTCGGCGGCTTCGGCCGCGTCTCCGTCTGTATTCTCCGCTTCGCCCTTCTTCGGTAGCGCTTCTTTGTAGTCACAATCTGCGTTGTGGCACTTAATGCCGATAACCCGCCCGCCGCGGAATGTGTTCTCCACAAGCGTGGATCCGCAGGTGGGACAGTCGCGGCCGACCGGCTTACCCCAGGCTACGAAGTCGCATGTCGGGTAGTTGGCGCAGCCGTAGAAGATTGTGCCCTTCTTGCTTCGCTTCTGCACGACTTCTCCGCCACATTTCGGGCATGGAGTTTCGACTTTCGCGGCCGGCGGCCGGTGGATCGTCTTGCACTCCGGATAGTCGGAGCATCCGATAAATTCCCCAAAACGGCTGGACCTGTAAACCATTGGTTTGCCGCAGGTTGGGCAGTCGATCCCGGCCGGCTTCGGCTCGATCTTGACGCGCTCCATCTCCTCGCCGGCTTTTTCCAGTGTTTCAGCGAACGGCGTGTAGAAGGTGCGCATCATGGCGACCCAGTCCTGCTTGCCTTCCGCAACGGCATCCAGCTTCGATTCCATGTCTGCCGTGAACTTGATGTCCAGGACATTAGGGAAGTGCTTTACCAGCAGATCCGTAACAGCGTCTCCAAGCTCCGTCGGCCGGAATTTCTTCTCGACAAGCTCGACGTACTTGCGGTCGGTAATGGTCGAAATGATCGATGCGTAAGTGCTCGGGCGGCCGATGCCTTTTTCTTCCAGCGCCTTCACGAGCGTCGCTTCCGTAAATCGCGGAGGCGGCTCGGTAAAGTGCTGTTTGGGCGTCAGCTTGAGGAGCTTGAGCAGCTGTTCCGCGGTCAGCGGCGGCAGGGCAGAACGCTCTTCGTCTTCCACCTTGTTAGGATCGTCCTTGCCTTCGCTGTAGACGCGCAGGAAGCCGTCGAAGCGGGGCGTGGAGCCGGTTGCCCGGAACGTGTAATTTGCCGCAGAGATATCCACGGTCACGACATCGAATACAGCGGGCGTCATCTGAGATGCCACAAATCGCTGCCAGATCAGCCGGTAAAGTTTGGCCTGGTCTGCGGACAGGTACTTGGCGATGGCATCGGGGCGGCGCTCCACGCTGGTCGGTCGGACCGCTTCGTGGGCATCCTGCGCGGCTGCGCCCTTCTTGTGCTGCTTTGCGCTGGCCGGAGCATATGCTGCGCCGTAGTTGGCTACGATGAAGTCGTGCGCGGCCTGCTGAGCTTCGTCGGCAACGCGTGTCGAGTCGGTACGCATATAGGTGATGAGACCGATATGCCCTTCGCCCTCGACATTTACGCCTTCATACAGCTGCTGGGCGGCCATCATCGTGCGCTTGGCTGAGAAGCCGAGCTTACGAGAGGCTTCCTGCTGCAATGTGCTCGTAATGAAGGGAGGCGCTGCATTGCGGCGCTTCTCGCTCTTCTTAACGCTCTTTACCTTATAAGTAGCGCCGTCGAGGTCGCGCAGAATGGCATCGCTGGATTCCTGATTGGAAACCTCGATCTTTTTGCCATCTTTTTCGGTCAAGGAGGCGTCGAACTTATTCTTTTCCGTATCGGGAGTCAGGTTCGCGGTGAGCGACCAGTACTCGACGGGAATGAACGCGCCGATCTCCTTCTCGCGCTCCGAGATCAAACGCACAGCGACAGACTGCACACGGCCTGCAGAGAGGCCCTTCTTGACCTTCCGCCAGAGCAGAGGGCTGATCTTGTAGCCGACGATGCGGTCGAGTTCACGGCGAGCCTGCTGGGCGTTCACGCGGTCCATGTCGATGGAACGCGGATTCAGCAATGCTTGCTGTACGGCCGTCTTGGTGATCTCGTTGAACTGGATGCGCTTGGGCTCACGCAGTCCAAGCGCTTCTTTGAGGTGCCACGAGATGGCCTCGCCTTCGCGGTCGGGGTCTGAGGCGAGGAAGATCTCGTCGGACTGCTTCACTGCAGCCTTGAGCTTCTCAACAACTTCCTTGCGCTCAGGGATGATGACGTATGTTGGGGCGAAGTCGTTCTCAATGTCGATGGCGAGCTTCTTTTCGGGAAGGTCGCGGACATGCCCCATGCTGGCTTCCACCAGGTAGTCGGCGCCAAGGAAACCCTTGAGGGTTTTGGTCTTGGCGGGCGACTCTACAATTATAAGCTTCTTAGGCATAACGGGATGCTTTCCTCACGTCTCCTATTATAACACTCAACATTCGGAATCGTTACCGGGTTTCGCGGCGGTAAAATCAGCGCGGAAAGCACGGTGGCGAGACAACGAATAGGAGACATGTGTCTCTGTGTTCGGCCGGTTGACCCTTAATTTAAAGCAAATCGCTCTATATTTGGGGAGCTGCAATGACCGGCAATGGAATGCTTTGCACGGCACTGTACCACATAAAGGCGACTCCCCGCATGAATGACTTCATTTGAAAGCATTCATTTTGAGGAGTCGCCTTTATGTGCGAACTATATGTGGCGGCGGCGAGCGTGCCCCGTTCGGTGGTGCGGCGTGTCCGCATCGGCCACTCGCGCGGGCTCGACATCTGCGGGCAGGGTGGGGCTGTCCTGGGCGAAGAGCAGGATAGCATGAGGCACCGGCCGGCTGGGGATCCCCGGCGATGTGTGTCCGGTTACCAGGATCTGGCTGCCGCAAACGAGAGATGTGCTGAAACCGGAATCCAGGAGCACTGCTTCCTGCATTCCAAGCGATTCCAGAGCGCGGCCTATCTGCGACGACTTGACCACATAGGTCGTAGCGCCTAGACCAGGCTGGCCGTCTTTCGTTATAAAGAAGAACGCCCTGCGGCGAGGATCTTCCGCATCATGGATGTGATAATCGTCCTCGTGTGCCTTATCGATCGCTGCGCCGTCATGAACTAGCCAGACGCCACCAAGGAAAGCATCGGTAAGACCAGGCAGACGCGAACGAAGGCCGGCTTCATCGTCCATGGTATCCGGATCGTATGGGTAGATCCTGGTACGATCGCGGGACATCAACACCATGGGACGGCCCGTAAGTTCGGTGTGCTTATCGAAGGGACTGAAAACGAAGTTTGCCTCGTCGCCGCAAAGCGAAGGTCCGATCAGCAGGTTATCCGTTCCGTTCAGCGACGCATTTGCGAAGAATGTGCCGTTCAGCCCCGCCTTAGCGCCGCTGACTGCAACAATCTGGTCGACCCCTGCGCGAATCGGCGACCGGCGCGTGCCCGGCAAACCGCCCTGAATTAAGACCATGGGGACCCTGGCGGCCGTTACCGACCTGACGCTTATAGGCACATTAGGGTTTGGCAGATCAGCCACGCCCGGATCCACAACGGGATCGACGTGCGCGGGATCAGGAACCGGGGCAGGAACAGCCGGGAGAGGATCAACCTTTTTCGCCTGCTTGCCAAGGCTGCGGAAAACAGCCGGTAAGGCGATTTTGCCCTTCGCGTACTGCGAACCCACAAAAAAAGCGGCCGCTGCAGCGGCTGCTGTAAATAGTAGTGTGCCGATCCATGCGCCTGTCTTAGCACGCGCGCGCTTCTTCACATGACGGTTACGGCCCGAAGTCGATTTCGATTGCGGACGCGATTTCTTGGGGGGTTCGTGGGTTAGCATCAATCACATTATGCCGGAAGGTTTATTCTTTGTCAAATTGATATTTTAGAGCTTTTGGCAGTCTCAATTTCAGAGACAATCGGGGCCGGCGGAGCATCATCGGGATCGTCTGGCGTGTGCGACGCTCCTGGATCTTCAAGCGAAACGATCATCGCCGACACTCCCTCGGCCGTTCGAGGTGTGGCGACCCAGTTATGTTCTTTCGTGAGCTGCGAAAGCTGCGCCATCAGCATCACCATGGTCTTTACGGTGGTATAAACGATGCCGGTCAACGCATATACAAGGTACCATGGGGCATGCCGAAGGCGAAAATCGGGGCTGGCGCATGCCCGCGTAAGCGCCACGACGACAACTCCTGCCGAAAGGTTAAGGATACTTGTCGACAGAAAAAAGCCCGGCGCAAACCAGTTTACGCGAGAGTGCAGAATAGCCGCTGCCAGCATCAGCGAAAAGAACTGAAGGCTGAGGATAGGAAACACTTCCCGCCAGCACAAAAGGTACCACCATAAAACCTTTTGCTTGGGGGACAGCACTGCGGATTTGAGGACCACCACGGCGTGTTTGATACTGACTTCAAACCAACCCTGGGACCATCGTTTTCGCTGTGTGAACCAGTGGGCGACTTTGACCGGAGCCAGCTCGCGAGAAGTGATATCCCGATCGTGCGCCAGGTTCTGCCCCAGAAGTAATGCGCGAACCGAAGCGTCAATGTCTTCCGTCAGCATCGTTTCGTCGAGGCGCACCTTCTCAAGCGACTCACGTTTCCAGTAGGCATTGGAGCCGCCGAAGATCCCCGAGCCGCTCATTCGCGCGCGTCCCTGATGGGAGCATGCGTACATAATGTCAAACTCGACAGCCACAATTTGGGTCAGCCACGACTGTGTATGGTTTCTTATGACGCATCGTCCCTGAACCATATCGGCGCCCGCGCTGATGTTCCGCCAGGCCCGCCGAAATCCGTCGGCTGCCGGCCAGTGGTCGGCATCGAAAATCGCAACGATATCGCCGGTTGCCGCGCTCAGAGCGGCGTTAACGTTTTCGGCTTTGCTGCGGCTGTCTTCGACGCGCAGCAGCGTGAGGCGCTTATCGGCTTCCGCCATCTTGCGCAGATCTTCTTCAACCGCGAGATCGTGCGGCGTATTATAAGCGAGAAGCACCTGAAAACGGTCGCCCGGAACCTCTACTTCGGACAGAATGTGGAGGAGCGTTTCCACAATGATATCTTGTTCGTTGGGCAGATAAGCCGCCACAACGGCTGTGCAGGGAGGCAATGTATCCGCAGCCGGGATCGTGGCGCTTCCAGGCGTGGACGGTCTTAGAGCGAGAAAACCTTCCGCAATGATCATGGCGCTCGTAGAAGCATAAATGATCGCAACGGCGGCTTGCGCCCAGACGAGGTAACGGGTATGACCGTGCGCGGCGGCTGCAAGGGCCAGGCCGGGCAAAAGCACGGTGATGAGCAGGATGATCCCGATCGATGCCCAAACCGGTAATCGTCGCCGGGCAAATCTCTTGGCGTGTTCGCCGGTCGTCAGACGTTGAAGCTTCAACATGCTTGCAGGTAGTACCGCCGCATTGCGTTTGCGGTCATTCATAGGGGCCTCATTCCACAAGCTTCGCTTACGCAAGTGTGGTCCCTGTCCCATTCTATCGTTGACTTTGGACAAAAATACCGGAACATCTTAGTAACAGGTTTGTCCCGGAGTGTCGCACAATCGCCATGATTGTGCCATGTCCTTCGGCATGTTAGACGGAGCTAACGCGAAATGGTTTCGCTTTTCTTACAATATTTGTAATTCTGATTCAGGCAGGCATTTAGCCGCATAAAACTATTGATTCAAGCGCCAAAAATCGAAGCATTGGTGGTATCCTTGTACCGTTTGATGCCGGCCTGAGAGCCTGCTTCAAATATTCGCCGTGACCGGGTCATGCCACGCGCATTGTCGCCTGATTGCCGCGAACCGCAGACGCGAAACATGTAGATTGGGCGGCTCAACAACTTCACTGCAAAAGCGCTTCAGTTAGGACTGCATTGCGTTCCGGATGAACGTATCTAAATTATAACCCACGCTTCTCTCCCTAAAGGACCTGTTTCATGCAATACCGCACGATCCGCGCGGCTGATGCCGCCCGGATAGTCGCCGTACACGGCGTGCTCACCATCGTGTTAAGCACGCCTGCTCTAGCCGATCAAGTACCGGCAGGACGCCATAGACGGTCGCATTCAGCAAATAACGCGTTAGCCGGTCCGGTCCCCGCAGCCGCAACTGGCCAAGCTGCGCTGCCCGCCGTGGCGCCTGTGGCAGCCGCTGCATCGCCCGCTGCCGATCCGGCTTCATCCCTGCCTGCGCGAGGAACCTACCAGATCGATGGAAGCGCAACCGATCTCTCCGTTTTTGCCGTTTCCGTGGACGCTCAGGAACTCTTCACGGCAATCGCGGCAAAGGCAGGCCTCCCGCTGGTCGTCGACGATACTGTGTCCAGGCACATTACAATCAGCATCTCGCATAAAACGGCCGCAGAATCGGTGGCATCGATTGTAAGCGCCTATGGACTTGCGTCGGCAACGGTCGAGGGCGTCACCATGATCTCGGAGGGGATTCCAAGATCGCCTTCCTCGTATCTGCTATCCGACATTGGTTCGGTTCGAACAAAGTACGTCGACGCCAACAATGCTCGCAGCCTGCTGCCCGCGTTCCTTCAGGATTACGTTAAGGTAAACGCCGAACAGAACAGCGTTATTCTGTCTGCGCCTACCGACGTCCTCACCAAGTTCCGGCAGGACATCGGGCAGTTCGATATCCCCGCATCGCAAATCCTCGTGGATCTGCTGTTGGTGGAAGTTTCGAAGACATCCGCCGATTCCCTGGGACTGAGCACGTTGTGGCAGAACGCTCACCGTGGCATTGCGGTCGATCCCGCGGCCGGAAGCGTGATATTCAAGTCGATCACGACCCTCCCTAACAACTTTGCGGCCACTCTGAGCGCGCTTGAGGAGAAGGGACAGGCGAAAGTCCGCGCGAATCCCCGTATCTCCACGATCTCAGGAAGGCCGGCCAACATCTTTGTGGGCCAGCAGCGTTACCTCGTGACGCCTATCGATACCGGCGACGGCAACCAGACAAATAATATTAACGCCGGCGTGCGCCTAGGTATAACACCTTACACGGGCGGTCAGGGCGAAGTGCTGGTTGACGTGAATGCGGAAGTTTCCACATTGACCGCGCTGGATCCGATCACGCACCTTCCCGACAAAGACACCCGGACCGCGAATACGACAGTTCGCGTCAACAGCGGACAGACGATCGTCATCGGAGGCCTCATTCAAACTGAGACCCGTGGCACACGGAATAAGGTTCCGCTGCTCGGCGATATTCCGCTCCTTGGGCCTCTATTCTTTCAGACCAAAACAGTTGGAACGACGGAATCGGAGCTTGTATTGTTCATTACTCCACGCATCCTTTCCGAGACCGGACATCTGCCCGAAGCGGAAGAGAAGGCGCTAAAGAAGAAGTTCCTGGATGATGGCGCGCCGGCCGAACACCATATCGATATCACACCGGAGACCGGCGCCAAGTGATCCGCCGCCTCCGTAACTGGTTTTTGCTCGGCTTACTGGCGCTGTTGTGGCCTGTTCTGCCGGCCGGAGCGCAGCTGGCGTCGTCGTTTTACAACGTTACCGGCATTACGACTCAAAAGCTGCCGAATGCCGTTCGTGTGACTATTGCGACCGACGGGATCGTCGACTACGGCTTCGACCAGGCAGATTTCCGTCAGAACGGCACGGGACGCACCGTCTTTTTCAAAATGCGCCTGACGGGCGCTCGCATGCGTCTGCCTGCCCTTGTGGAGATCGGGACATACCCGGTGGACTCGGCCACGATCGCCGTGGGACGCGACCTGCTCAAATGGCCGAATGGGGTAACCGACAGTCCGCCGAGCGTCCCCAAGGTGGACATAACGCTTCGCTTCTATGTGCCCGTCAGAATAGCGCGCGCCGACACGGATGAACAAACGAGCCCGCGCATGACGACGCTTCGGCCGCTGCAGGTTGAGATTCGGCGCGGCGACGACAGGCGCTCGATTGTGGTCACCGTAATTACCGACAGGGCCGACCTCAATGCCGAGGCGCGGATGCGGCGCTCAAAACCTGAAAATCAGAAGCGGCATCTGTCTGTTCAGGCAATACCAAATGCTGTGGGCGAAGCGGGATCGCCCCGGCTGCATATCGATGCCCTCCACTGCACGATTGCGGACCTGTTTCATGAGGTGAATAAGCAAGCGCCTCAGATTACCCTTGATGCGGCTCCGGACATTGAAAGCGCCGACGTTTCGGCGTTTCTGCCGTCCGCAACGCCTGAAGAGTTATGTGCAGTGCTGGAGCGGACGTATGCGCTTGCCGCTTCGCCTTTCGAGACAAACGCATCTTCAGGTATTCGTTTGAGCCGGCAGAGCGAGTCGGATGTGGAGGATATCCCCCTCAAATATCTTGCGCCGGCCAAAGCGCGGCTCATGCTGCCTGATTGCCTGCTTCCTCTGCTGCGTGTTGACGATGAACATCATATGCTGGTAGCATCCGGACCGCGCATCCTGCTCGATCGTATGCGGCGTGACCTGACTTTATTGGACATTCCCGCGCCTCAGGTGCAGGTCGAAGCTCAGGTATGGGAGTTTTCCTCTACCAACGATTTCAACACTGCCCTCAAAGCGGCGCGCACGGGCAACCCGGATTCCGAAACGCTCGATACCGAGGCCGGGCAGCTGGCCGTTTCAATCACAAAAGATCAACAAAAATCGTTCAATGCATCGCTTCAAGCTATCCAGTCGGCCGGCCGGGTAAAGCTTGTGGCGCATCCGTCCGTCGTCGTCGTTTCGGGCACGAATGCAAATATGTTTGTGGGACAGCAGCGTTATGTTCAAGTCATCCGGAACGACTGGGACGGCGCTCATGCGCAGGCTATTCAGGTGCCCATCGGAACCAGCCTTGGTGTGCAGCCTTCCGTGGGCGAGGGCGGGATCATCACGATGCATGTCACACCGTCCGTCACGACGGTAGATGACATCGAAAACGGCACAGGCTTGCCGACAATCGGATCGCGAACATTCGACCTTAACACCCGGATGGGGCAGGGTGACATGTTGATTGTGGCAGGCTTGACCGAGGACGATGCCGGCGGATCGCGTCGCGGAGTCGGACCTCTGGGCCGGCTGCCGCTGATCGGGTCATTGTTCTCGTCTCGTCATCGAAATTCCAATAAGAAGCAGGTGCTCCTGCTCATCCGCGCTCACGTAACTTGAATTGAGGAATATGGAATGCGCATTTCAGGCATTCGTTCTATAGTAAGTTTCTTCGTAATGGCGCTCTGCCTGCTCGGCGGTCTGCTTCAGTCCGCCAGGGCGCAGTCGCATACGACGATCACGGGTATTACCTTTGCCCAGCTATCCAACGGCGTGCAGATCCATGTTGTGGCCGACGGTATCCTACAGGCGACCGTGGACGGGCAGCCATGGATGACGACGGTCCAGGGGACGACGATGTCGTTTGCCATGCCGCAGGCCCGCAATGGTATGGAGAAGAACTTCTTCAGCACCAAATACTATCCCGTATCGTATGTTCAAGTTTCTACCGCACAGAATGCCGTGAACGGGATAGGTTTGATACTGACGGTTAAGAACCTGGTGTCCACATCGGCGAGCCTCAGCGCCGCGCCGGACGGCCAGGGCATCTTTATTACTGTTCTGTCGGATAGGACGATCGAGCGCAAGGCGAAGGGAGCGGCCGATGCTGCTCCAGCGGGGACGCAATCCGTCGACACATCTACTCTGGTCGAGAATGTGAACGGCAAGCTGACGGTGCGGGCCGTGCATGCCGATATCCATTCGTTTATCGGCGAAATCGCGCGAAAAACGGGGCTTTCCGTGGCGATTGACGATTCCGTCGATCGTAAGGTCAGCATCAATCTGGCTAATGTGGACCCCACGCAGGCTTTGCAGTCGATTGCGTCGGCATACGGTCTCGCTCTCTCTAAGATCGACGGCATCTATATGATGAGTGAGGGAGTGCCGACCGACCTTGCCAGCTATCATCTGTCCGGTACGGAGTCGTTTCGGATGCAGAACACTCAGGCGGCAACAGCCTCTGGTCTGCTGCCGAACTTCCTCTACTCGTACGTTCATGTGAACTCCGAACAGAACGCCGTCGTTGTCACGTCGCCGACGCAAATGCTGCGCAAGATCGGTTCGGACCTGGCGAGTGTCGACCTGCCTTCGCCGCAGATTTCGATCGAGGCGCTGGCTGTGGAGTTTACAGACACCAAGGACTTCAATATCGGTCTGAATCTGGGATATCAAACGAGCACATCGATCAGTACTATCGATACGCCGAGCGGGGTGATCACCTACAATTCGATCGGCGCATTGCCGCGCGATTTCGAGGTGAAGCTCAGCGCACTCGAATCCTCTGGACGAGCCCGGGTGCGGGCACGGCCTTCAATGGCTGCCGTGAACGGCCATGCGGCGAATATCTTTATTGGGACGCAGAGGTTTATCCAGACGCAGTTCAACCAGAACGGGCAGGTCCAGAACCGAATTCAACCGGTGAATGTTGGAGTTACTCTGGCAGTCACGCCGCTCACGGGCGGCAACGGTGAAGTCACGGTGCATATCAGTCCAACCGTATCCAATATCACACAGATCGACTTACAGACCGGTCTGCCGCTGCTGTCGTCACGCAGCGCGGATACCACGGTGCGTGTGAAGGACGGCGAAACGATAGCGCTTGGCGGCCTCACGCTTGACCAGGACCAGTCGACGCACACGAGGATACCGCTGCTGGGCGATATTCCTCTTTTCGGCAAGCTATTCCGGTCGGAGCATCGCAGCAACGTAAAGACCGACCTCGTGGTATTCATCACGCCGCATATCTTGCCGAACGAAAAGCCGTAGGGCCGCCCGCGGCATTTGTCCCTTCTTTTCGAGAGCGGATTTCCGTCTCAATGCGCCATTTATGGCAGTCGGGCAAAGTGCAGCAGTCGGGTACCGAAGGCACACCCTGTGGCGACTGCCCTTGTTGCCATTTATTGCGAAGAGTTGATTATTGGATGAATCCTAAGAGAAGGTGGGCGCTAAACAAGCGTCCATAGATTGATCGATTTAGAGGCGTTTATGGCGGGGATGGGTGAAGTGCCCTTCAACAAAGTGGCCCGGCTTGAACCCGCCAGCGGTGTCGTGAGCCGGGACATAAGTCCCGTCCTTCTTCATATGCCCCTTAACATGACGCGCCTGGACGGTGTGTCCGGGGATGTAATGGCCTGGAATGTAATGGCCGACATTAGAGGTGTCTGGTGGTTGCGGCGGTGTTAGCGTTCCAGCGGCGTACGCTGCTGGTAAAACTATCGTGAACAAGGCTGCGGCGATAAGTGCGTTGCGAAGTGTGTTCATTGCTTCCAAATCCTCCGGCAATTTATTCTGCGCGGCAATCAAGAATTCCTGGCATCCGATCACAAAGAACTTCGCAACGCTTCGGGTTTCAATAAGGAATCGCGCCTCAGTATTACTCTCCTGAGGCGCGACAATATCTTAACTGCCGCCCATTCCACTCATGGCGCCGCCCATCGCTCCCATTGCCATGGGACGTCCCAGTGGAGTATTCTCCGGCTCTTTACCGAAGCTTGCAGGACCATACCCACACGTTGGGTCGATGCCGCGAAGCATCATGCCCTGGCCGCGTGATTCGTGCGTGCGGATTGTGGGCGGGTCTTCAGGATCGCGCATCTGCACGAGCACGGTGGTGCGCGCTTCGGGACTCTCATTCACTCCTGAGCCATGTATCGTCAGGTAGCTGAAGAATACAACGTCTCCAGCCTTTGCGGGCAGTGGCAGCGCCTCTGAGACCGGATATTCTTCCGGTGACAGGTGGAAGCTGCCTTCGCCGATATGCTCCAACATGCCGAGCTTATGGGAACCAGGCACCACGCGCAGACATCCCTTTTCCAGCGGCGCATCATCAAAGTGGATGATGGCGGCGATCATCGAATGGTTGTCGTGCGGGAAGAAGGGCGCGTCCTGGTGCATCGGGAACGGCGATCCCTTCTCCGGGGGCTTGATGAATGCCTTGGTGTGGTGAAGCTGGACATTGGGGCCGATGATGTCGGCGGCAATGGCGGTAAAGCGCTCGTCCACGATGAGACGGGCAAAGGCGGCGCTCTGGAACTGCACGTCGTGGCAGTGGAGCAGGCTGATTTTCTTTCCGCCGGCAATGGCGCTTGCGCTGCCCCAGGTGGCGTCGATGGAATGCCGCTCGGAGAGCCGCTCCATCAAAGATGCGGTTTCCTGCCGGAATGCTTCGGCCTCTTCAGTGCTGAATAGTCCTCTGATAACGATGTATCCATTGTCTGCGTAGAATGCTTTTTGCTCATCGGTCAACATGGTAAGTTTGTCCCTCCGAGGTATACTTTATCACAGTACAAAGATCGTCGCAATCCTGTACAATCACTAATTTTGTGGTCAATTTTCACCATGACGCAAGAACTGCTCTGGAACATTTCTTTAGCTGGGCAGCCGAGAGCGGCTCTCATGGCGCTGGGCATACACGGGCCGAATTCCACGGAAGAGTTCATCAGCCACAGTTATTGGTGGCTTCACCTGTATTCTTACAGCGCAACATTACGGATCGGAGGTGTTCCGGTAACACTGCGTCCTGGATATGCCACCCTGATACCGCCCGGTGTGATGCTTGAATACGATTTCGTTGATCGGTCGTCACACCTGTGCGCACACTTCACTCTGCCTGAATCAGACGACCCCGGCTTCGAAATTCCAGCCGTTCGTGATTTAGGATCGTCATTTCCAAGCATCTACAGCGCCCTGGAAGATGCCGCATCATGGTTTGCCACGCAGCCGGTTCGCGCGGAGGTGCGTCTCTGGGATGTTCTCTGGCAGGTTGTCAGTGGTAACAATTCAGGGGAGCGAGCGCCGATCCATCCGCATCCCGCGCCGGTGGAGCGAGCGCGACAGATTATTGAACTCCGTTTAAGCGAGCCATTGAGCGTTCGCGAAATTGCGGATGAGATTGGAATTTCGCACAATCATCTGACGCGGCTTTTTCATCTGGTGGTCGGAGACACCGTAATCGGATACATTCGCGGCCGCCGTGTGCAGCGAGCCAGGCATTTGCTGGAAAACACAACGCTGCCGGTCAAAACGATAGCAGCCCAGGTCGGAGTGGAGGACGCCGGGCAATTCCATAAGCTGATCCGTGAGCGGCTTGGGGCATCGCCGACGCAGGTGCGCCAAGGCAAACAAATTGCCGGCCGTTCACCTAAATCGGAGGCTGGATCTTTGCCGTAACAATGGCAACACGCACATTGTTGTCGTGCGATGAAGACTCCTCATGCGCAATCGTAGATTGACCATCCTTCAGTACCACTGTCGCCTGATACTGGTGCGGAGTTAATACCATTTGATGAACATTGCCGTTTACCTTGGGTTCGTCATCAATATTGGACGACATTATGTTCACCGTGATTGTGTTATCGGCGTTAATCTGGGGCGTAAGCGCCAGCGTGCGCGGTGATACGGCTTGAAATGAGACACTTGAAGATGTCTTGGCAGGCGTGACAGCGCCTTGAATAGAATCGTTGATAGCCATCTGTCCGTCAATTGTTGTGAAGTGATCGTTGTGTAAAGTTTTTGGGTGACCGCGTAAAACAGCATCGGCTACGATAACGGGAGTGGAGCCACTGTGCGCGTTGACAGCTTCCCAGGCTTTGGCGGGGATATCAAAGTCGGCAAGGGTAAGTTCAATCGATCGTTTTGCGGCGATGGGACGAGCTGCCGGTGAAATCGCAGTCTGATGTTGCTGTTCCTTAATACGCAGGGAGTATAGGAGTACTCCGCCCGCGCACGCAAGCGCGATCAACTGCCATGCGCCGTACTTCATGGGCCGTTTTGCTGCGTTCATACTGCAATTCGACACATATTGCGCACAAGGCCTTCAAACGTTTAGAGGGCATATCACTCTCCTTCAGATCTCCTTCGGAACGCCGACATGCAATTCACGTTATACCGATGGATCCGATGATAATTCCGGTGGCAAGAAGTGCGATTTCCCACCTCACAATAGTGAGCCGGATCTCCGGATCGCTTTCCGGATAATTGATTAGTATATGCCGTCTGTCGGGTATTACTAGGTAGTTGCCTTAACGAACGTTTCCCGCCGCTGGGATCATATGGTTCGCAGCACATCACTAAGGAGATCCGAATATTGATTAAAAGGGTTGATTCGCGACGCTATATTGCGCTGCTGGTTGCCGTGGCAACAGTTATGCCGACACTCGCGCTTTCTGGGTGCGGTAAGTCCAATAACGATGTTGCGCCCGCCGGTGGCGGTATGACTTCGAATGCGCCGATGCGACCCGCCGGCGGCACAATGGCGCCGAAGCAAGGAATGTCGACGAAACAGAAGGTTGTTCTTCTTGCGGGCGCTGCGCTGTTGTACTACCTGTACAAGAAACATCAGGCGAACCAGGCTCAATCCGGTCAGGGAAACCGCCAACTGTATCAGTCCAAGAACGGCGGCATCTATTATCGGGACGATCAGCACAAAGCTGTCTGGGTGACCGCCCCGACACAGGGTATCTCCGTGCCTGCGTCGCAGGTTCAGCAATATGCGCCTGACTATCAGCAGTATCAGAACAAGCCGGTCACCATACCACAGGGTGTGCAAACTGTACCGGCGACGCAGTTCGACCCGTCATTGTTGGGTGGATAACATCGCGTCCAGGGAATGGACGTAAGGAGATAGAGATATGGGCCTCGGAAAGATTATCGAAGAAATCAAGGAACTGATTACCGGGCACGATGAGCAGGAGAACCAGCAGGGCGGCGTCCTGCCGGCTTCGCAGGATCCTTACGGCGATCCCGCCGACAACCCGCAGGGGCAGGGTGGTATTCTCCCTGCATCCCAGGACCCTTACGGGGATCCGGCAGATAACCCGCAGGGGCCGGGAGGTATTTTACCTGCTTCACAGGATCCCTATGGCGATCCCGCTGACCAGAGGTAAGGTCCCTCGGTTTCAGACACATTTCCAACCATTGAGCCTCACGATCCAATTCCACGGATTGTGGGGCTTTTCTCTTGTCTGATCAGGCTTTTGATGGACGTTTTCCATCAAGGCGGGTACAGCGTCTGTCATACTTAAAGGTATATAAGCAACGGCAAACAGGGACCTTGAAACTTTTGGATAAGACACTCGGACATTACAAATTGAAGGGCGCAATCGGCCATGGTGGTATGTCGACCGTGTACGAAGGCATTGATGAGAGGATGGGGCGGCGAGTGGCCGTGAAGGTCATGGCGAGTTCTCCGTCCAGCTCGGAGGAAGAGCGCCTTGCCATGCGTAGCCGCCAACTGCGTGAGGCTCGCGTCATCGCCGCGCTCTCCCATCCGAATATCGTGACAATCCATGACATGGGGGTGGAAGGCGACCACCCTTACCTTGTTATGGAATATCTCGACGGCAAGACGCTGCGTGCGCGGATGAATGCCGGGCCAATACCGCCGGCCGAGGCCTCAGCCATACTCGACCAGGCTGCGAGCGCCCTGGATGCCGTTCACTCGCAGGGAATCGTTCATCGCGATCTGAAACCGTCCAATATCATGCTCCTGTCCGATGGCCGGGTCAAGTTGATGGACTTTGGAGTGGCGCGGCATCCGGACGATACGATGGTCACGATGGATGGAATGATCGTCGGATCGCCCACTTACATGGCGCCCGAGCAGGTGCGTAGTGAGCAGAGTACGGCAGCATCGGACATATGGGGACTTGGTGTGCTTCTGTATGAGATGATCGCTGGCAAGCCTCCATTTCCTGGCCGCAACATCCCCGCGATTCTACATCAGGTTGCTTACGAGGATGTGCCGCCGATTGAAGACGCATCTGCGCAAGTGCAGGCCGTAGTCGATGGCGCGCTGCAGAAGGATCCTGAAAAGCGCTATAAATCGGCATCGGAAATGGCGCGCGCATTTAAGGCGGCTATCAATGCGCCCGTGGCCGTTGCGCCATCCGCGCCTGCGGCCCGTTCCACGGAAGTGCCTGCCAGAACGGCTTCGGTGCCGCGAGAACGAAGTTTGGAAGCCGGAACTGCTCATAAGAGCAACTCCGGCTCACTGCCTGTCGATACACACGCCCGGCAGTCGAAGCTTGCGGCACTGGCAGGGCTTGCTATCCTCACAGTGATCGTCTCATTTGCGTCGTTTCGGATCTTTCGAAATGAAAGCCCGTCTTCCGGTCCGGTGATACAGCAACCTGCCGCACGCCATTCTTCAGCGGCGAAGTCCTATACGAATGTAATAAACGAAACGCCGATCTCAGCTATTCATCCGTCGGCAACCGCTCGCCGCCGACCGAGTAAGCCGAAACCCGCAGAGCCTGTGCAAGTCGTGACGGCGCCGGAACCGTCCACATTGCCGACGCCGGAGCGCACGCAACCGATACATGAGGCATCACAGGAACCGCCGAAAACGCTGCAGGCTGAGAAACCTAAGTCTGAACCTGCGACAAAGCCGGTGAGAGAAGCTTCACGAGAAACGCCGGTAAAGCCGCGAACCGAGACAAAGAAGCCCCAGAGCGATAGGGCTCGAATCGTGCCTCCGCCTGAGCAGCCGCAGCAGGATAGTGAGGCAATCCCGGCGTCCGAAAGCCCGTCTGTCCACTCCAGGGTGGCCGATATCAATCGGTCCATGCAGTCAAACGCCGCCGGAGAGGCCGATGCTGGAAATAACGATCCATCGAGTTCATCCGATTCCCGATCCTCCGGGGCCAAGGCTTCAAGCATGCTTGGCGAATGGCAGGGAAAGATCTGGCGAAACCCGGCAACGCTCTCGATAACCCGGCACTCCGGCAATAACTTCGGCGGCACGATCTCAGTAGACACGCCGGAAGGTCATGTCCTCGTGGGGGTAACCGGACATGTATCCCCGCGCACCGGCGCTGTCACGCTCCAGGAAAACAGAATCATCCGCTCAGATAAACCTCACGCCTGGGATCTCGGACACTATTCCGGATCGGCCGGAGACAATAATATCGGCGGCACCGGCAGCGATACCCGAGGCCGAAGCTATCCGTGGTCGTTTCATCGGTAGGCTACTGTCAGGTACAACGGCAATTGCCGCTATACCTGACTTACACAAGTAATAACCTTATACCAGTATACATTTGTTTGTGATCAATATATTAATAATTATGTTTTATTATTATAAAATGTTAATTGATATTAATTATGTATGATTACATTCAAATTAATTTAAATCGAAAGTTCTTTTACTATCTTCTATAGGGCCTGGTTCCCGCGGAATATGTTGCTCAGGCGCCAGGCCTGATATTGCGCAAATCTGTTTTTCTCCCCCGAAAGAACTCGGAAATAATACTGATTATTTGTAAGGGATTTACATCATGAAAATATTTTGAATACGTACATATGTTCTGTATTGAAAATCAGTATCTCTGCTGGTAACATCTCTTCGCAATACCAGCAGAGCCCAATCATGAGGCAATGCGGAAATATCTGCGGCAACCTTTATCTCTCTATGTTGCTACCGGCGCGTATACACCGATGACCTGTTGCAATGTAAGCGGCTTCTACTAGCGCAAATGTTCTGTTGTCGATCGTGGCGCGTCGTCCCCTCTGAGGATCTGCGCCAACGCCTGGTTAAACGAAACAGGCAATTAGTCGTCACGTGTGGCCAATAGTCATACGCTTTTGCAGGGCACAAGGAAAACCCCATGTTCGTCTACAAAGACGACAGACCCGAGGAATCTACGGCTTCTGGTCGTGCTGCTCAGCGATCTTCTACAAGATCCAAAGCTGGCCTGTTTGCTATATGGTTCCTCAGCCTGTTGTTTACACTTGGATTAGGGCTTGCGCCGGTTCTCGCGCAAGTGCCTGCAACCCCAACCGGTGTCACTGCGATCCCCGGCAACTCGCAGGTGACCATCTACTGGACAGCCAGCGCCACAGCAACCAGCTACAAACTCTATCGCAGCACTACCTCCGGCGGTGAGGGAACAACTCCATACCAATCCGGCATTACAGCTCTCGGCGCGCAAGACACGAGCTTGGCTAACGGTAATACCTACTACTATAAGGTGGCGGCCGTCAATGCATCCGGTGCCAGCGCCCAGTCTACGGAAGTCAGTGGCACACCCAATACAGCCCCCGCGGCTCCTACAGGATTGAATGCGTCCGGTGTCACCGGCAGCGTGACGCTCAATTGGACCGCCGCCGCCGGAGCAACGAAATACAACGTATTCCGGTCCACAACGAGCGGCAATGAGGGATTTATCCCATATGCCACCAATGTGACGGCCGTCACGTATACAGACTTTGGGATAACTAACGGGTCAAGTTACTATTACCAGGTTGCAGCAGTAGGCAGCAATAACTCACAGGGAGCGCTGTCTTCCGAGGCCGGAGCGACACCGCTTGGAGTGACGGCTTCCATCGTAATGAAGCCGGGGAATACGGCTCTTACGGTACGCTGGGCCTCCGTTCCGGGAGCTACAGGATATAACCTCTATCGGGGCACAATTGCAGGCGGTGAAGGAACTACCGCAATACAGAGTGTAACGACGACATCTTATACAAACACAAGTTTAACCAACGGAACAACTTACTACTATAAGATACGAGCGACAGGCTTAAACTCGATCGGCAGTTTGAGTGCCGTCGAGGGTTCGGCCACTCCTTCGGCGTTACTCCCGCCGGCTCCAACCGGGTTTACCGCCATTCCGGGGGATACTACCGCGACGTTAACGTGGAACCCTGTTTCGGGAGCCACGAGCTACAATATCTATCGCGCTTTGAATAGCGGCGCGGAGTCTTCCGTTCCAACTTATACAGGCGTGACGTCGCCGTACATCAACACTGGCCTCACGGACGGGCAGGCGTACTACTACGTTGTAACTGCCGTCAACGCCTCCGGGGAAGGGGCATGGTCGCCGGAAATCAGTACCGTTCCTCAGTTTTCCACGGCACGCGTGAACTGTGGCGGCTCTGCCTACACGGATGGCGCAAGCCATACGTGGCTTGCGGACAAGTTCTACACAGGCGGTTCGGCGATAGCGACAGGGTCTACAATCACTGGAACGGCCGACCAACCCCTGTTCAAGTTTCAGCGCGCGGGAACATCGATTACATATACGATCCCCGTCGTCAACGGCACCTACAATGTCAGCCTGAACTTTGCCGAGGTCCAGGGATTCACGACAGGACAGCGTGTCTTTAAAGTTACGGCAAATGGGCCTCTCGTTCTTAACAACTTCGATATCTACGCGGCGGCAGGAGCCGGCAATACGGCGATCACGAAGTCGTTCCCGGTTGTCGTAACCGGCAATACCCTGACGCTCGTGTTTACCGGCATCACGGGTAACGCGGCTGTTGCATCCATCCAGGCAGCCTTGCTCGACGTCGGCACAGCGGCAGCCGATGTACCTGGCCCTGGATGGGCCGTCGACGTGATTCCGTCGGATCAGTGCGATTCGGGCGGCGCGGGTCCTTCATCGTCGGAGCGTGTCAGTCTGCCGTCGGGTGTGAAGGAAAACCAGCCGGATTCCGATCTGGATGTTTACAATCCGGCCGGGCCAAGTGTCACGTACGACCGGCAGTATCGCAGCGCTCTTGCAGCTGCGGGTTATTCGTCCCCCGGTTTGCCGCAGGGCTGGGCCGACAATTACGATCTGACCATCACGCAAAGCGGCACGAACTATACGCTACGCTATCCCAACGGCGGCACCGAAGACTGGACCACCATTTCCGGCACGGTCACTCCTCCGGCAGGCACCCCATATCTGGTATCTGTCAGCAGCGGCTCTCCGGTTATCACCTTCGGCGATCACTCCACTTACACATTTACAGCGGATGTCGGCAACCCCAACTTTTACCGGTTGTCCGCAATCGCCAATCTGGCGGGGCAGAGCGTCACGATCAACCGCGACAGTATCAATGGATACCGGCTTACAAGCGTGACCAATAGTTTGGGCACAGCGCTGCTTACTTTTGCCTATCCGACATCGACCAAGATGACTGTAACCGACACATCGGTTTCGGGCGATCCGCGTCAGATTACCTACAACTTCGGTACGGTCAGCGGCGCCAGTACGCTGCTCAATGTATCCAAGATCAACGATACCAGCGCCAACTACATGTGGGCGTATGGATATCAACTGATCAACGGGCATCCTTACCTCAACTCCGTTCAGAGCGCCAGCCCAACAAGCGCAACAGGATTGAGCGGGGCAGCCCGGACGGCCTACGATACTCATGGGTATGTTGCCCAATTGATCGATGCGGACGGCAATACCCGCAGCTATCAGTACAACGGAACTTCGACCCAGGTGACAGTGACCGATCCTATCGGCAACGTAACCGAGACCTGGACACAGAACTTCTCGGGTTCGAAGAATGTCGACACGGGAACGACGGATTCCGCAGGGCAAAGCGACTCGACTGTGTACGCCTCGGCGAACCCGTATGAGCCGACCAGCTTCTACAATAAGACGGCAGGCAACCAGCCGTTAACACTGGCTTATGATCAGCACGGCAACGTCACAACGCAGACAAACCGGCGCGGCGTTGTAAGCACTCTGCATCAAGATCCCGCCTTCCCGCTGGGGCAGGTGGATACGGTGACGGTGGGAACGAAGACACCGACTTACATTGCCTACAATACGAACGGCACCGTTCAGTCCGTCCAGATTCCAACTCCCGGTACAGTGGGAGTATCGAGCTGGGTTCAGACTTCGTTCACCTATACCCCGGCCGGAAACATTGCGACGATCACCAAACCCGCGCCTAACAGCACTGCAGGGGCGACGGTAACCTACACATATAGCTATACAGCTGATCCAAGCTACGATCTCTCCGGCAATCCCGGATCATGCAATGGGGTAGCAGAAGGAAACGGCGAGCCTCTCGTCGTGACCGATCCACTTGGCCACAGCACACACTACCGCTACGATGGACACGGCAATACCACTGTTTTCATTGACGGGGTGGGCAACCGCACCGACTATGAGTACAACGCCGCCGATCAGCCTACCAAGGTCACCTATCCGGCGACCGGCCAGCAGGGAAGCCAGCGTGCCAACGTCGTCTACACATATCAGTATGTGGGCGGACCGCTCGTCACAACCAAGATATACAATGAGAGCCTGGTTCTGGTCCGCACAATCACGGAAACACCTGGCGGAGAAGGTGAGTTCAAGGCGCAGAGCGGCAGTGTTCAGCAAGCGAATGTCTCCCTCGATAGCCGGTTCCGCTTTACGCAGCTCATCGACGGTAACGGCAACGCCTCGCTCAAGACGCAATACAACGCCCTCGGTGAACTGACAAGCATCCTGCATGCCGTGGGGCCTGCCGCGACCATCCCCATGCACGATGCCGACGGAAATCCCCTCCAATACATTACCAGCCGCGGGATCACCAAGACCGTTACCCGCTATGCCGACGATAACCGGCTACACACCATTACCTATAGCGACAGCACACCGGGCGTCACCTACAACTACGACTCGTACAACCGCGTTTCTTCCATCGTGGATGGCACCGGTACTACCTCGTACACCTATGACGACAACGATGCTATTCTAACCACCTCGACCGCATATCTCAAGCCTACGACTGGCAGCTATGCGCCCGTCACCTTGAGCTACACCTACTACCCCGACGGCAGCCGCGCAAGCATGACCTCGCCCGGCACTTTCAGTATACGGCCCAGCTTCCAGTATTGGTACGACGATGCCGGACGCATGACCAACGTGCTGCAGCCCTGGGTGGCGACCTCTATCTCATATAGCTACGATGCCGCCGACCGCATGCTCACGATGAACTCGGCGCTGGCGCATACCACCTATACGTACAACCAGCGCGACTTCATGACCTCCCTGGTGAACAAGTCGACCACGCTGGGTGCTCCGACGATGTCTTCGTTCACCAATATGACCTATGATGCCATAGGCAATCGGCTAGGAGCTGACATCTCTATTCCGGCAGTCGGACTGTTGTCGGACTTAAGTGGAACCGTCACTTACTACTACGACGACCACGACCGAATGACCGACGAGATCCGCACCTTGAGCACGGGCGGCGGTTCGACGCTGTACCATAATACGTTCACCTCTGATGCGGCGGACAACATCACCGCGGCTCGTGGGGCGGCGTACAGCTCCAACATCGGTGATCAGCTCATCAACTCCGGCTACGGGTTCGACTTCGACGGCAACCAGACGTCGACGCCTCTCAGCGGCGGAGGCTCATCGGCCATCACCTACGATGCGGAAAACCGGCCGATTTCGATTGGTTCGCTTCTGACGCAGCGTTACCGTGGCGACGGTCAGCGTGGGTGGAAGGCGGACAGTAGCGGCACTCGCACATACTACCTCTACGACGGCGACACGCTGGTTACTGAGTTTCAGGACTCCAGTGGTTCTCTGGTTCCGTACAACACCTTCAGCAGCGGTGTGGGAGGGGTTGCACAGCGGTTCTTCAACGTCCAATCTATAATCCGCAATTTCACCTACGATCCTGACGGGAGCGTGGTTCAGCACCAGATCCAGGCTCAGTCTCAGTATGCCGTGAGTTCGTGGATTTACGATCATGCTGGCGGTCTGGAGGTTTATCAATCTGCGGGGCCAGCGAGTGGTGACACGCGTCCACCTTACAGTGAAGGATATCTAAGTCAGTGGGGCGCATATACGGATATTGAGGTCCGCCTTGCCCCGGCAATCTCTCTGATGCCCTATATGGGCGGCACGTACTACGACCCGGCAACAGGCCGTTACGTAAATCGCGCTGCCGATGGTGTGAACCCTTACGCGGCATTCATGTCCGGAGATTTGGACGACTTCGTCGAAGGCTTCGGAATGACGGCGCTGAACTTGGCCGCCATGTCTCCGGGACCAATCGGCAAGGGCGCGGATCTGGCCAGCGCCTACATGTCGTGGAAACAAGGCGACCGAGTCGGAACTTTACTGTCTGTCGCCGCGGCTGCAGGGGACAGCGCCGCCGCGGGAACAAAAGCCCTAAGAGGCCTGACTAATACAACAAAAGCTGTTGGGACAGCAATTGCAAAGGGCGCTAAAGCCGCAAAGAATGTTCGCAAAAGGAAGGAACCAACCACATTCATCACGTATGTGTTCAAAAATAAAGACGAAGTCGTATATGTCGGCAAAACAGCAGGAACTGGCACACCTAGAGAAGTGCTTAATGAACGATTGCGTGGTGGTCGGCACGGTCATTATCATCCTATTAATGGTGATAAAGCCGAAGTAATAGCAACCCAAGGCAATAAGCTTGCCAACGCAGGTGCCGAGGACGTCTGGTACAATTATTATAAATTGCAAGGGGCGAAACTTCGCAATGACCAAAATATCGGTAGTACTCGCTCATCGCGTCTTGGCAGAACAAAGGACAAGATTGATGCATACGCCAAGGATCTAAAGGTGCCTTGACGAATTGAAGAAGTAGCCCTAGATGTTTCTATATTATCTAGGGCTACTTTGTTTTGTATTTTTCTAGATATGGGGGATTCTTGAATGGGAGTTTGGGGGACCGGAATACTCGACGATGATGACGCCGCTGATGTCAATCAGTTCTATTTAGAACATTACGATCATGGACAACGACATCCAGCTATCCGTATAGCTGTTGAAAGGCAGTTTCAGGATTCTATTAATGACGAACATGATGGACATGTTGTCACCCTAGCTCTTGCATACTCACAATGGGAATGTGGCTACCGTGATTCGGATATGATTACTAAGGTCGCTCATATTGTCCATAGCGGCATAAATTTGGAGTGCTGGGAGGAGACTGCGGATTATCAGGCACGTGCTGATGCGCTTACAGGATTCTTGGCGCAATTAGAAGCCGGCAATCCTAAACCTCGCAAGCGTAATCGCTCTCCCAAGCCGAAAGCCATATTTCGTGCGGGGGAATGTCTTGCCATACGTCTTTCTGATGGAGAATACGGTGCAGCTTTCGTGCTTGCTGAAGATTTTGACAAAACGGGTGGGTCAAACTTAATCGGTCTTCTTAAATATAATGGAGCAAAGAAACCTTCCCAAGAAGTATTCGAGAAACGTGATTGGTTTCTTCTTAGCTATGAAACCTACAAAAATAGTCCATGTATACATTGGTGTTTTCCTGAGGATTTTCCGAAAGACAGCAGCTATGAGTCAGTAGGGCACTCAGAAATCCGCGATACAGATCCTATTGGCATTACACAAATTGGTGGTTGGGTTTTTGGTAGGGAGCTGGAAATGCAAATTCGTTGGGATGCAGGCGAACGATAATTGAGTAAAACTGAAAAATATAGAAAAGCTTTAATAATAATTGCATAGTCAGCTATGCTAGCCACTGGATTCGAGCGTCATTTATAACCGACAGTATCTCAACACCTTGGCAGTCTAATTGCGAAACTACATTGATACAAGCGCGGAGAAAATAGCCACGCCAAACCAATCGCCTCGTAAACGGAAAAAAAACTATTCCCGTTAGTATGGTATTTTATGCTGGTGACTGCCTTGTTTTCATATGTCCAGATGGTGACTATGGTGCGGCAATCGTTCTAAATATACGTTATGAAAACAGTAGAATTCTCTCGTGTTTGGTGGCTGTATTGAGATATAAAAGCTCTGTCAAACCTGATGCTTCTGTATTTGAATCGCGCCATTGGTTGATATTAACACATCATGCTTGGAAAGGTGAAATCTGTAATCGATGGTGCTTGTCTAGCGAATTTAAGCCAAATATCGATAATATTACTAAAGTAGGGGAAACGCAATTGCGCTCTGATGATCCTATTGTATCTTCCAGAGGTGGAGGATGGTATTTTCATATTCAACTTTTATCACAGCTGGCTTGGGAAGCAGAACATCCTATGAATACATCTGAACCATGATATCTGCAATAGTATTGTTATGGCTAATTAATGATAAAACTCATTCGGCACTCAGAAAGTACATTGGAATATTGGGAAGCTTGGAAAGATCTGGACTTTGGACTTTTTGTGGGGGCGTTAGGTGCAAAACTCAGGGTGAAAGAAAAGTTGGAATGAAGGATGAGGGAACATCGGGTTCGTGTCAAAATGAAAGTTACCACACAACCATTTCTACAAAGGCACGATGTTCACCCCATCCCCAGAAATTATACAACTCCTGCAGGCGTTTTCGCCCTGCTTCACCGCTCCGACCTTCACGAAAGTCATTGATTTAGTCTGTGGCGCGATCCTCTCGCCGGGACGCCGGACCGTCACGTCGGCGCTGCGAGCCATCAGCAGGCAATCACAGACAACCTTCTGCAACTACCATCATGTCCTCTCCCGCGGACGATGGTCAGCGATGCGTCTGAGCAAGGTCCTGTTGTTGCTCATCTTAGAGATGTTCCTGGAGCCCGATCAGCCCCTTGATCTTGTGGCAGACGAAACTCTGGAGCGCCGGCGTGGAAAGAAAATCACCTATAAAGGATGGTTCTGTGATGCCGTGCGTTCCTCACACTCGGTCGTGGTTACAGCTCTTGGCATCCGATGGCTCTGTTTGTGCGTGCTGGTATCCACACCGTGGAGTCGGCGGCGCTGGGCACTGCCATTCTTTACTGTTCCAGTCTGCTCGGAGAAGAATTGCCGCAAACGTAATCGTGCTTTTCGCGGTAGCGCTGGACTGACCATTGATGCTCTGATTAAGGTGCGCCATTGGCTCGGCGATCGCTACAAGATCCGTTTCATCGGTGATGGTGGCTTTTCCAAGATGGAATTAATCCACTTTAACAAGTCACTGGGGATCACTCATGTGGGGCGGCTTAACATCACGGCGGCCCTCTATGATGCTCCCGGTGAGCAGCCCGCCGGCAAGCGTGGTCCCAAGCCGAAGAAGGGGGTGAGGCAACTCAGCCTCAAGGAGCGCGTCCTCGATGTGGGCGCCTACTGGGATGAGGTAGACCTTGCCTGGTATGGCGGGCAAAACAAGAAGGTTCAGCTTGCGACGGGAACGGCGTTGTGGCATGTGAGCGGACATGATCCGGCTCCTTTGCGCTGGGTGTTGGTGCGCTCCATGGATGATCAAGGAGCCCCTGACCAACGTGTGGCGGCATTTTTCAGTACAGATCTGAATATGACCGCCGAACAAATCGTGGCTTTGTATGCGGAACGCTGGAACATCGAAGTGTTCTTCGAAGAGGTTCGTGCCTGCCTTGGGTTCGAGACCCAGAGAGGCTGGTCGGATCGGACCATTGGCCGCTCCACACCATGCTTGTTTGGTATCTTCAGTTTTGTCGTGATTCTTGCCAAACGCCTCTTTCCCAAGTCGCTTCCGGTGCGCCAAGCGGCGTGGTACAGCAAAGAGGAGGCAACATTCCGCGACGTCTTGTCTGCGGTGCGTGAGCATCTCTGGCAGTACGGTATTGAGAAGGGAATTGAAAGTTGTAGTCTCTTTACGAAGCACGCTCAGGGAGGGCAAAATAATAGAGATGGGGCGTCTCTTGACGATGACCAATGCCTAATTTCGCGACATCTGCTGGCATCCCTTCAGGACATGGCCTGCTATGTGGCCTGAAAAGGTCCAAACTCCAG